>Ga0102593_1000388_pt1 | contig 85394 bp, 89 predicted proteins | sample AraplaCol_mMS_r2_2_FD_76862 | JGI IMG/M metagenome (GOLD analysis project Ga0102593, IMG submission 76862) | Arabidopsis root microbial communities from North Carolina, USA - plate scrape MF_Col_mMS_r2 (SPADES assembly) (version 2) | ecosystem: Host-associated > Plants > Roots > Endosphere...
GGCCAGCAATGGAAGAGCGCATGGTCAATCAATGACTTCGGCGATTGTCCTGGCAACGACAGCAAGGCAGCGTTCTTCCCTGAAGCGACCACGGTCACGGATATCGATAACGACGGCAGCCCTGAATTCACCTTCGCATATCAGTTGTCTTGCAGTGGCACTGCCGATCCAGCCACAGTCAAAGTTGTCCTTCGCCAAGGCGAGACGAAATTCGCCATACGGGGCGAGTCGCAGCTACGCCTTCCCGGAAAAACTGCTGTTGGCGGCACCCGTACGCCTGATCCACTCTTGCAGCAGCCGAAGAATGTGGCCTACCTCAAGCATCTCGAATCAGTATGGAAAGAAGTGTATGTTGAAAAGCGCTGATGTGAAGACAATACTGCTCGCCGCTTTCATGACTGCCTTTTCGGCGCATGCAGCCGAACCGAATGACTTCGGCTGCATATCGGGCACCAAGGCACAGCGACCTGGCACTTCCCTTTGCCTACCCGGCAAAACACTCACGCTTGACTACCGGCCGAAAGCTCGCACGGTCAGCATCGAGATCAACGGCCACTCGCACCTGGTCGAGCGGATTGACAGAAACTTTGGGCCAGAATTGATTGGCATGGAAGAGTACATCCGCGTCCTGCCATTAGCATTGCAGCCCTACCTTTCCCGAAATGTGATCCTGTTCAATTCCGTTGTTCGCAGCAGCGGTGGCGAGGGCATGGGCCAGTGCGGATCGGGGGCCGAAGTATTTGTGAATGCATTGAGTATCACTGGTGCAAAAGTCAAAGTGCTCGGCAAGGTTCAAGTCGAGAGCTGCTACCGCTCGATCGTCCCAAACAAGGCGGAAGAGGAAGAGACCGGCTTTTCCGAATACTCGGTCCAGGACGGCCGCCTGGCGATCAGGTTCAGGAATTACCCGGATGTAGAAGGAAGGCCGACAGGACTATTGTCCAAGGACTTTCGCCAGCTTGAATTCTCGCAATCCGCACAATGAAGTTCCCGCGTTCTTCGATGTGGCTGCTGGCATGCGCGGTTGCGGCGCTTCCCCCTGCCGCCGCCAATACCATCGCTAACGAAACCCTGATCGTCTTTGACCATCCTCACCTGGTCGCCACCACTTCCAGTAAAGGCATTCGCGGATACTTCAATATGCAACACCAAGTCCTGCCCTTTAATTGCAGCTTCCTGTTCAAGGAAACCAGCCGCCCAGCCGGTACCGCAATCGTCATTAACTCCTTCCCCATTCAAGGCGGGACGAAAGAGGACGACATTCCGGGCAGAGTTTGGGAAAAGAACGGGGAATGGATCATTCAAACCGACGAACCGCACGGCGGTTGTGGTGGCGTATTGGAATCCTTCCGCAAGGGGCCAAATGACGATCATCCGACACGCTATGCCATCGTAAAAAGAATGCCTGCCATGGGGATTCGCGTTGTACTGAGAACGACAAGGCTCAACGAAAAGAATGGCGGCGCCTTTAAGGAACGAAAGGGTTTGCTCGTTGCCGGCGACATGGTCGCTGCACTTGAAACTGAAGATTCCTTTACGCGCATCCGTTACGTACACCCTGCAACCAGCAGAATTACAACCGCCTGGGTAAGCACGCGTGACCTGGAGGATCCATTCGCCCCTTCGGCCAAGAATTAAACTCAATGAAATCGAAATCAATATGAAGAAGAGCATTCTCGCATCACTCACACTTCTCGCTTTCTGCGCCGCGGGATCCACGTCGGCGCAAGCAGCGGATACAGCGATGGAAGGCGAATACAAGCTCACATCGTCGACCACTACGCCAGCGAGCAAATGGGGCTTCAGCAAAGCCCATATCTCGGTCAGGAAGTTGGACGAGAAGCATGTGGTAATCCTGTTTGCGTGCGAATGGAAACGAGAACCGAAGGCGGCTTGCGACGACTACTACTTTGCGGAATGGCGGGATGGTGGTTTCTATTTGCAGGATATGAACACTGACTTCATCCGCATGTACTTTACTCCGGCATCCCGCACACTGACCATGATCACGCGTGGTGCAGACGACAAAGCGAGCGTACGGCGCGACGTGTTCGAACCAACGAGTGGTACTCCGGAGGATGCCACGCTGGCGCGTCGGATGAAGCGTGCTGAGAAAAGCTACGCCCATCCCGAAAACTTGCGAGTTTTCGGGACACACACCAAATGGAAGTACGAAAACAACCGGATCGAGATTCAGAATTGAGCCAAATGCGCCGAATACTTGTTGCGGCCACTATCTTCTTGTTTGGCGGCTGCTCTTTCGAAGACCCGAAACCGCAGTCGGAAGACATAGCTGCACTGCGTGAAATTATCAATATTGATTTCCCGGTCAAGTCAGCTCGTTGGGAAATCTTCGGAACTCCCGAGAATACCGGATGGGTACCCGGTCCGACTGATTTCTACACCTTGATCGCAGAGCTGAAGCCAGAACACGACTGGTTCCATGGCATCACGGAGCCCATGGATGAGACCTTTATCGTGCCCGAGGCAGCGCGACCCTGGCTCACCAAGTATTTCCGCGATCTCATGGACAAAAATAAGCACTCAACCACAGACCTTTACGGCCAAGCCGATTGCCGCAAGTTCGCAACAACGGTCAGGACATCGGGAAGGCTGGTGCGCGGCTTCATGTGCGATCACTCGCAAGAGATCCTGCTGTATTTGCGGGTATCGTCATCGTCTGAAACAGAGTGACGACGCCGGCAAACTAAATGTGTCCTATTGCGGACTTTCGGCAACGCTTTCCCACGACTTGACCGAACTTGAATTTGATGAATAGTCGATGCGCTTAAAGCAGGCCCGGCGCCGAGCGAACAAGTCATTTTGATTGTTCGCTACAGTGACTCTCATGGCTCTAAACCTTGATGTAGATCTTCCGTTTATCCAGCCAGTACCCTACCAGCCAGCAAACAAGCATGAACAGCAGCGCAAACGCCAGCGAGGCAGCTTTCGGGCTGCCGACCGGCTGCAGCGCGGCGGCCATTGGACCGTAAGCGCCGGTTTTCTCCAACGCCACCACGGCCACTTGCGACAGCATGTAGATGAACAAAGTATTTTTGCCGAATACTTCGAAGAAGTAGGTCCACCGCCGGGCGCCGCGTACTTCAATGACCCACGCCAGCGCCGCCAACACCAGAAGCGCCGTGCCGGTCGAGAGCAGCACGTAACTGCCCGTCCACAGCTTCTTATTGATTGGCAGCAGTGGCGCCCAGCACAGCGCAAAGACGGATAGCACAATACCAGCGGTGGCGAGCACGCCGAGCGTACGCACGGTTGCGCCCTTTTCGCGCAGGTAACGCCCCGCGAAGTAGCCGCCGATGACGTTCACTGTAGCAGGCAAGGTACCGAGCAAGCCTTCAGGGTCGAAGGGAATGCCCTCGCCTTTGTACAGGTGATTGGCACCAAACACCCACAGATCGATAGCCCTGCCTGCGTTGCCTTCCAGGCTGTAGTCGCCGAACAGCGCCATCACAAGCCAGTGGCCCATCAGCGCCAAAACGCTGAACACCAGTGCCCCGCGCTCGCCCAGGTAATGCAGCACCAGCGCGGCGATGCCGAAGCACAGGCCGATGCGCTGCAGCACGCCGGGCAAACGCACCTCGCTCAGAGGCCCGCCCAGTTTAGGCAAAAGGCACAGCAGTAAGCCCAGGGCAATAATAGTGACGCTCCGCTTGGCGATCTTCGCCAACACGGCGCTGCCGCCCATGCCTTCATAGCGCGGCAAGGTGAACGCGAGCGCATTGCCGACCACGAACAGGAAACTTGGGAACACCCAGTCCGTCGGTGTGAATCCGTGCCATGGCGCGTGCAGCAATGGCGTATAGACGTGACTCCAGCTTCCCGGCGTGTTCACGATAATCATCAGCGCGACCGTCAGGCCGCGCAAGACGTCCAGCGATTGGTAGCGGGTTGCTGCGGTCATTGTGCTGCCCCTCGTGCATTTGCGGTAGCCGGCGCGAGGATGCTCCGGTAGGCGCTTGCCGGCACATTCGTCATGGAGCTACAGTTCGGTTCCGCTCTCATGCTCGGCTTGCTGCACGGCTGGTCGCGGTCAAGCGACCAATAATGAATCCCCGCCATGCCCAGCTTGCGCACCGCGGCGGCCGTCGCGCGTGCATCGTCCAGCGTGTAGACGTTTTCGACCACGTCGTTCACTCCGATCATCGGTGTCAGTTCGATCTGCGCATATGGCACCTTGTACTTTCGATGCACATTATGCGCGGCCTGGATAGCAGACGCCCCCATGTCGCAGCGTCCGCGCCGAACCACGCATACCTTGCGGCTCGCCGGCCCAAAATCCATCACCATCAGATTCAGCACAAAATCCTGCACTTTGTGTTTGCGCAACGAGGCCAGCACCTTTTCGCCGGTCTCGTTCAGGCTGCGCGCACTGCCATCCGACGCAGCATGGGTGGCAATAGTAAAGCTGAAGCGCCACTGCGGATATGCCTTCTGCACAGCCGCGATACGTGCCACCAGCGAATCAATTTGCTCGCCCGTCTGGCCATGCTCGATATCGAAATCAAAGCCGATCAACTGCGGCGATGCATAGCGTGTTACGAATGCCTTCATGCCTTCGTCAATGGCACAGGTGAAGACATTGCCCTGCCCTCCCGTGGATACGATATAGCCCACGCCGGCCTGCACGAAGCGCTGCACGTTGTCGGCGGCGACGGCAGCACCATCTAGCTCGCCCCAGCGTTCTTCGCCGCACTCGCCGCTTGCGAAGGCCCAGGTTTGCACGCCCTGCGCCGGATCCCACGGCGACAGGTATTTGTAGGGACTGTGAACGACTGCAGGCGCCGCAGCGGCGGCAGTCGAGAAGGCGGCAAGCGCCGCCAGCATTACTTTACGCATTCAAACTCCGGATACAAAAAAGGCAGGGCCCCGAAGGAACCCTGCCATAACACTCTCACATCGGGATCATTTACATCTTGCCGCGCACGCCGAAGAAGATCTGCTTGCCGTTCTTGTAGAACGCGCGTGGCTGGTCGCGGGAGGTTGCATACGACTTCAGCGTCGGATCGTTCAGGTCCTTGCCTTCCAGCGACAGCGTGATGTTGTCGGTCAGGTTGTAGTTGAACGCAGCAGACAGGGTGCCTACGTCATCCTGGTAGATTGCGCTGTTGCGGTCCAGGCCATTCAGGAAAGCCGAACGGTAGCTGTAGTTGATACGCGCGCTGAACTTGCTGGTCTCGTAGAACACGCCCAGGTTGTAGGAGTTCTTCGAGGTGCCGATCATGCTGCAGTCACCCAGGTCCGCGCAGGCCGATTTCGGTGCCGCGGAGGTTTCCTTTCCGTCGGCGTAGGTGTAGTTCGCGTTCAAGCCAAAGCCGTTGCCCAGGTCCTGTACATACTGCAGTTCCACGCCACGTACGCGAGCCTTGGTGTTCACTGCGGAACTCATGTTGTAGGTGGTGATCTTGCCGACCGACTGGTTGAAGAAGTCAGCTTTCGACGAACCGAAGGTCACATAAGAACCCATGTTCATGTTGTAGATGTTCATGCCCAGCAGGGACTTCGGCATGAAGTACCACTCCAGGCCCACATCGACGTTGTTCGACATGATCGGACGCAGGTTCGGGTTGCCGCCGGAACCGGAGAAGGTCAGGTCGTTCAGGCTCAGTGCACCCAGCGAACCGAAGTCTGGACGAGCCAGGGTACGGCTGGCAGCACCGCGCAGTTTCAGGTCCGGCGTCAGGTTGGTGTACAGGTTGATGCTTGGCAGGAAATCGTTATAGGTGTTGGAGCTGTGGGTCGGATTCCACACATTGTTCGGCGAACCGTTGTCCACATCGATCTTGGTCTTCACGAAGCGCACGCCGACGTTACCGCCGAAGTTGCCGAACTCCAGGTCACCCATCACGTAAGCTGCCGTGGCCTTTTCCTTGATCAGGAATTCGCTCTGGTAGGCGTGGTTGGCGAAGCTGACATACTTGTCGCCCCAGGCCTTCATCGATTCCGCATCGAAGGTCCACGCGTTGCTCAGCAGGTTAGGCAGAGGGCTGCTCGGGAAGCTGGTCAAGCCGGTAGGACGGTTAGCCAGCTGCGAACCTGCAGCGGCAACGGTACCGCCCAGCCAGGTCAGGGAGCGCTCGTGGTTCGCGTTACGCACGCCGAAATGCAGGGTTGGCACGCCATTCCACTGGGTCTTGTACTGGCCGTCGATCTGGCCGTAGGTTTCCTTGTCTTTCGCAGTCACATCGGAAGCCCAGCCGCCGAAGAAGTCGGCGCCGGTACGCGGGTTGAAGGTGCCGGCGTTATCCACGGTCACGGTGGCTGGGGAATCCAGGCCGTGGGTGGTCAGGCTGCTGCCCGAGTAGGCCAGCCATGCTTCATAGCCGTAGTCGCGGGCATAGCCGGTACCGCGGGTGGTGCCGATCTGGCCCTTGAATTTCAGGTCCTGGGTAGGACGGTAGTTGAAGTCGAAGTTGACGAACTTCGAATCGCTGTAGGAGCCAGGACGGGCAATGATGTCTTGCACCGATGGGCCCATCTTCGAGCAGTCCGCCACCGGGCAGGCGCTTGGGAAGGTGATCGAAGTGATGGTGTCGCCGGTGACGGTCCACTTGGAAGGAATCACACCGCCTACGCCGGACCAGTTGTTGGTCAGCGGCTGGTATGGCGCCAGCATGAAGTTGGCGTTGATATTGTCCGCATCCAGGCGGGTGTAGAAGCCGTTGATGTCGAAGTCGAATTCCTTGTTGACCTTGACCTGCACGTCGATCATGCCGCCCTTGCGCTCGCGTTCCTGGTTGAACATGGCGGTACCGGTCAGCAGGGAGATGTACTTGCCTTCCACTTCAGGATTGGCGGCGACCCACTGCGGCGCGTAGCCTGCGCTCAGCTTGTCCCACCACAGGAATTCCTGGCCGATACGGCGCAGGGTGCGTTTTTCGTCGAACACCTGGACCAGCACGCCCACGTTGTTCTGTTCATTCTTCCAGTTGCCCAGGGCGCTGAACTGCGCATCGGTCTTCTTGGAGCCTTCGCTGTACACGCCGGTCACGGCGCCCATCAGGGTCAGCGGATCCTTGAAGCTCAAAGGCTTGCGGGTTTCGATGTCGACGTTGCCGGATGCGCCGCCTTCGATCAGGTTGGCCTGCGAAGACTTGTGCACGGTCACGCGGCCGATCAGCTCCGATGGGAACATCGAGTAGCTGACGGAGCGGCCGCCGTTGGTGATGTTGGAGATGTACCAGTCGCCGCTCGATACGGTGTGGCCGTTCAGGGTGGTCAGCGCCAGGTTGGATGGAGTGCCCTTCAGGCTGACGCGGTCGTTCTCGCCGAAGCCGCCTTCCGAACCGCCGGCCGTGGCAACCGATACGCCAGGCACGCGCTGCAGCGAGTCAGCCACGCTCTTGTCCGGCATCTTGCCCACGTCTTCAGCGGTAATCACTTCAACCAGCGAATCGGCATTGCGCTTCTGGTTGATCGATTGTGCCAGCGCGGCACGCACGCCAGTCACGACCACGACGTTCTGCTCGGCGACTGGAGCAGACTGCTGTGCTTGCGCCAAGCCAGTGGTGGCGGCCAGGATGGCGACTGCAGTCGCGATCGGTGTCATATTGCGGTTCATTTACTCCCCCTAAGTATGGGCTGTCTCAAAGCCCGGTCTGTTGTTACCAGTTTCTAAAACCACGTTCAAACCAATTGGACGCCAATATACCCCGATTGAATACCAGAACACTACCAATTTTCATATTTTTTTCACATGTTGTACTGAAAAGACATACCACTTTGGCCAGAAACCCCTGCTGTTAGCGCTATCCAAGGGGGGAGCAGGATGCGAGTGGCAGCATACCGCTGGCCATAAGGTCTTTTTTTGGTATTATCAGCCGCACCACAAAGGGAGACCAAATGGCATCGCTAGCGCAGATCATGGAAGACCTGGTGCAGACCAGTAGCCAGCCGCTTTACCAGCTTCTGCAACGCGCCTTGCGTGATGCGATCAACCTGCATGTGTTCGGTCCCGACGAAGCCCTCCCCGCCGAGCGCGTACTGGCGGCTGACCTGAACATTTCCCGCATCACAGTGCGCAAGGCCATCGATGGCCTGGTGGAGGAAGGCTTGCTGGTGCGCCGTCCCGGTTCGGGCAACTTCATCAACACCCGCATTGAAAAGAACTTTGCCAAGCTCACTTCCTTCTCGGAAGACATGCGTTCGCGCGGCCGCACGCCGCGCAGCGTGTGGCTGAAGAAATCGGAAGGAACGGTGACGCCGGAAGAAGCCCTGCGCCTGCGGCTTAGCCCTGGCGCGCCGGTGTACCGGTACCACCGCATCCGCTTCGCGGACGAAGTGCCGATGTGCGTGGAGTATGCGACCATCGTGGCCGATGCGCTGCCGTCGCTGGAGTCTGTCGACGTGTCGATGTATGAGGCGCTGGAAGCGGCCGGGCACCGGCCGGTGCGCGCGCTGCAGCGCCTGTCCGCCCTGCTGCTGACGGGCGAGCAGGCCAAGCTGCTGCAAGCAAAAGAAGGCGACGCGGGCCTGGCCGTCGAGCGGCTTGGCTTCCTGCGCGATGGCCGCGCCGTGGAATTCTGCCGCTCGATCTTCCGCGGCGATATGTACGACTTCGTGGCGGAGCTCAGTACGCCCTGACGCTCAGCACCCGCCTCCATCCTGGGTGTGGACTTTCGTCCATTTGCCGCCTTGCCGTTTCAGGATGCTGTAGAACCAGGACTCGTAGGCGCTGTCCGAAATCACGATTTCGTCCACGCCATCCGCATCGAGGTCCAGGTGTTCCAGGTATTTCTTGTTCGCCTGTTCGCCCTCGCCATGTGCGCCGACGTACGACTCTTCATAAACCATGGAGAACTGTCCGCCCGCCCCCTTCGACGCCAGGAAGAACAGCGTCACCACCTGGTTCGCATCGCCATTGTCGTAATTCACGGATACCGCCACCACTTCGCCGGCGGCGCTTGCCTCCAGCGTCTTCAAGGCGGCAATACGATCTTTGCGCTTGACGCCCTGCTTCTCCATCCAGGTGCCGGCAAGCTGGGATAACCCTTGTAACTCTGCCGAAGTCAGGGCAATTTCGGGCCGGGCCGGGCGCAGGATTAAAGGCCGCACGGTGGCCAGGCCGCTGCCCGGCACTTCGCCACCCGCCAGTGGCAAGAGTTGCAGGCTCGCGCCATCGCTGCAGCCGGTACCGTCAGGGATTTCAGCCGTTCCGACCTTGACCTTGCCGGCATGCCGCGCGCCCAGGTAGACATTAAGGGAACGAGGCGGCTTTCCGGTTTCCTCGTCGCCGAGGCTCAAGTACTCGAAACCGCCGGAAACAATACGCGCGAGCGGAGCCGCGTTGCCATCTGGCTTGATCAGGTACAGCTGGTTCGAAGGGGCGGCCAGTGCCGTGCCGGCTGCAAGCGCCAGCACCATTGCAAGCGCGCCTTTCATCTTTTGGCTTTCGATGCGTCGCTGGCGATCACCACGGACAGCTTGGCTGGATCGATATGCTTGCGGAATGCCGCGCTCACCTGCTCCGCGGTCAGTGCCTTCAACTTCACCTCATATTCCTTGCTCCACACGAAGGTGCGATCCAGGTAGCGGAAGTGCGACCAGGCGCCGGCCACCACGTCATCCTTCGAACGGTTCTGCAGGCGCTGCTGCATCAGGCCCGATTTGGCGCCCGCCACTTCGGCCGCGGTAAAGCCGCTCTTCACGGCGCGCTCCAGTTCCTGGCGAACGGCAGCTTCCAGCTTGACCATGTTCTGCGGCGCCGCAATTGCTTCAATGGTGAAGCCGCCCGCATCGTCACGGTCGCCCGCATCAAGCGAGGAACCGCCGCCGTAGGACAAGCCTTCTTTCTGGCGAATCCGGTCCATCAGGCGCGATTTCAGGCCGCCATTGCCGAAGATGTAGTTCGCCACTTCCAGTGCCGGATAATCCGCGTCATCCGTGCGCAGCGGGATGTTGATGCGCGCAGCGAACATGCCGTTTTCCTTGTCCGGCGCATCGAGCGTGATGCGGGTCGGGGCCTTCTCGACATGCTTGTCCAGGATAGGCGCGTAAGGTGCCTTGCTTTGCCAGCCCGCCAGTTCCTCGCCTACTACCTTCAGCAATTCGGCCTTGTCGAAATCCCCCACCACCGACAGCTCGCCGCGCGAAGTCCCGTAGAACTCGGAATGGTAAGCCTTCACGTCCGCCAGCTTCATCGCCTTGACCGCTTCGATCTGCTCGTCGAGCGTCATCACGCTGCGCGGATCGCCTTTCGGCCAATGGTCGAAGTACTCGGCCAGCTTCCGGCCAGCCATTGCCTGCGGGTCGTTGCGCGAAGCATCAATGCCGACGATCCATTGCTGGCGCATCTGCTCGAATTCCGCCTCGGGGAAGGATGCATCCTTCAACACATGCGCCACCAGGCGCAGCGCGGCAGGCAAATGCTCGCGCGTCGTCTCGAAGTGATACAGCGAACCGCTCATTTTCAGCTTCGACATTGCATCCGCCAATTGCGCGCGCGAATACTTGCTGGTACCGCGCGCCAGCATCTGGTCCACCGCAGCCGAGAGGATCTGCTTGCCGAACTGGTTCTTCTCGTCGCCCCAGTGCAGGCGCAGGTCCACTGCTACGGTCTCGCCGCGATTTTTCTTCGGCAGCAGCGCCAGTTTCAGGTTGCCGATCTCCTTGAGCTCCGTGCGCGCCATGATGTTGTCCTGGCTCGGGTCGAAGTTCTCGGAAGTCAGGGCGCTGGCCTTGCCCTTGTAGTCTTTCAGCAGTTCAGCCGCTGTCGGCCCCGCGCCGATTTCCGCGCGCTGCGGCGCATCGTCGGGAACGAAGGTACCAACTGTGCGGTTATCGCGTTTCATGTAGCGCCCTGCCGCTTCAGCGACTTGCGCGGAGGTGATAGCCGCCAGCCCGTCACGCCCCTGGAACAGCAGCCGCCAGTCGCCCAGCGCGATATGTTCGCTCAGGGCCACGCCAACCTGCTGCGGATTATTCAGCGCCTTCTCGATCGAATTGCTGTATTCGCGGCGCGTGCGCTCCATTTCCTCTTCGGTCGGCGGCGCCTTGGCGAAGCCCTCCACCGCCGCAATCAATTCATCGCGCACCGGCTCGACCGGCTGGCCCATCTTCACCACCGCGCCGAATACTTGCAGGCTTGGCGCAATGCCGGGCTGGGTCATGGCAAACACCTGCGCTGCCTTGCCGGTTTCCACCAACTGCTTGTGCAGCCGGCCGTTTGGCGTGTCGCCCAGCACCTGGCCCATGAAGGCCAGCGGATCGGCATCGTTATGCAGGCCCGATGGAATCTTGTAGCCCACCAGGACGATCTGCACGTCGCCCTTGCGCCGCACAGCGTACTGGCGCTCGCCGTCCTGGGTTGGCTCCACGGTCCAGAATTGCGGCAGCTTGCGTTTCGGCTTCGGGATCGCGCCGAAGGTCTTGCTGATCCAGGCCAGCGTCTGCGAAGGATCGAACTTGCCCGCCACCAGCAGCACCGCATTATCCGGCTGGTAGTAGGTGCGGTAGAAGGCCTGCAGGTTCTCGATCTTGACGTTCTCGATATCGCTGCGGTTGCCGATGGTGGAGCGGCCGTAACTGTGCCAGTCGTAGGCGATGCTTTCCATGCGCTTGTACAGCACTTCGAACGGGCTGTTCTCGCCACTCTCGTATTCGTTGCGCACAACGGTCATTTCGGAATCCAGGTCCTTCCTGGCGATGAAGGACTTGGTCATGCGCTCGGCTTCCATGTCCAGCGCCCACTTCAGGTTTTCCGGGCTGGCCTGGAACACTTCGTAGTAGTTTGTACGGTCCAGCGAAGTGGTGCCGTTGAACTCCATGCCGCGCTCGGAGAACTGCTGTGGAATATTGCGGTGGTTCGGCGCGCCCTTGAACATCAGGTGCTCCAGCAAGTGCGCCATGCCGGTCTCGCCATAGTTCTCATGGCGCGAGCCGACCAGGTAGGTGACGTTGACGGTCACTGTCGGTTTCGACGCATCGGGGAACAGCAGGACTTTGAGCCCATTGGGCAGGCGGTATTCGGTGATGCCTTCGACGGAAGGGCCCTTGGCGACGCCGGCGGGCAAGGTCTGTGCGAAAGCTGGAGAAGCGGTCAGCAGCAGCGCTGCGACGTATTTGATTTGCATGGAGTTCTGCTCAAGTTGGCAAAACCCTATCCTACGACACTTAGGCCTTTTCGTCAGGTATCAGACAGGCCTCGACGACCTGCAGCTTGTTATCCTTGGCGAATTCCTTGACGAAGTTATAAGCCATCGGCTGGATTTCGCGCAGGCCTTCGTTGACCACGACGGCCTTGATGCCGTTGACGACGGTCGGGGTGACGTAGGGCGAGAACTGCAGGTGGGCATGGCGGCCGCCGGAGCCTTCCGGGCGGAAGCATGCCAGCACGCCGGCCAGACGTTCCGCCCAGTCGCTTGGACGGAATTGTTTGCCGTCGGTCGTAAGCCCAAGAATGAAGAACTCGCTGGCCATATACCTGAAACCCGGTTGCTGTGAGGAACCCCAGTATTATATCTTATAGAAGACTTGAACGGGGCTCCGGGTTCAGGTCATTTTAGCCGAGCCACACTGCTCCGGACAGCAACAGCAGCAACATCATCCACAGCAGCAGCGCGCGCCATACCAGGCCGACCGTGCTTTGCAGGGCGCGCACGCCAGGTTCGTCGCCCGGCAGCTGGTCCACTTCCATATCGCTGATATCGACTGTCGCCGCATCGGACGGGATGATCTTGGCCGCGTTTTCATTCGGGGTGCCAAGGCGCACACCCATGGCGCCGCCGCCGGCCGACAGGATGATGCCGATCGCCTCATCCTTCCAGCGGTGGGCGAAATTGCGCCAGGCGTAGATCGCATCTTCAAAATTGCCGACCACGGCGAATGCCACGGCCGTCAGGCGCGCCGGAATCCAGTCGATCCAGTAGAAGGCCTTGGCGGCAAAGATGCCGAAGGCTTCCTGGCGCATGTGCTCAGGCTCATTCCAGGCACGGGCCAGGTATTCGGACACGCGGTACAGGATGGCGCCGCAAGGACCGAGCGGCATCAGGAACCAGAAGAACACGCCGAATACATTGCGGTGGGTGGTGACCAGCGCCTTTTCCACGGCGATGCGGGAAATCTCGGTCAGCTCCATGCCCACGGTATCGATCTTGCACCACTCCGCCAGCAGCGCACGCGCCTGGCTCTCGTCGCCCGCGTTCAACGCGAGCTGGATCGACGTGAAGTAATGACTGTAATGGCGAAAACCCAGTGTCAGGTAGACGATCAGCACGTTCCAGGCGAAGGCAGCCAGCACCAGGTTATAGCGCAGCAGCAGCCAGTACACCAGGCCAGCCGGCAGCGTCAGCGCGCCGACCAGCAGGAACCAGCCGATGCGGCCATGGCTCGCATGCCCGGCATTGAACCACTGCTCCATGCGCACGGCCAGGCGCTTGAATTCAGCCCAGATCGGGTTGTCCGCTCGCAGGGGCTTCAGTTGCTCAAACAGCAAGGCCACGAGAATGGAGAGAAAAGTCATCTAAATCCTTTGATTAGCAGTACCACAATGCCCGCTACGATAGCTTATGCGCGCAAGAAATGAAACAGGTTGCGCAGCATGCCGGCTGTTGCGCCCCAGATAAAATAGTTCTGGTAAGGCATGGCGTAAAAAGTGCGGCGGCCGTTTGGAAGTTCAGCCGCCAGTCGCTGATGGTTGGCGCCATCCATCAGGAACTGGAACGGCACCTCGAAAATCTCCGCCACCTCGAACGGGTCCGCCTTCAACTCGAACGGCGGCGTCACCAGGCCCACCACCGGCGTCACGGCGTAGCCGGTGCCGGTGTAATACAAGGGCAGCGTGCCGATCACGTCGATATGGCGGCGATCCAGTCCGATCTCCTCCTCCGTTTCGCGCAGCGCGGTGTCGATCGCATCGGCATCGGTAGGCTCGGCGCGGCCGCCCGGAAATGCCACCTGCCCCGCATGGTCGTTCAGGTGCGCGGTGCGCATCGTCAGCAGCAGGTAGACGCCATCCTCGCGCAGCACCAGCGGAACCAGCACGGAAGCCGGCGTCGGCTCGCCGCGATGCAGGCCAAGCGGCGGCTCGGATGGTTCGGGCGTCCATTCCGGCGGCTCCGCAAAGCGCTGGCGCAGCCAGTCCGGCACCAGGCGCTCCAGCAGCACGGCGGCTTCGCCGGCAATTGCTTCAATCGGTAACTGGGTTGGGTCGAAAGGTGTTTTGGCCATAGGCGGCATTGTACCAAGCTGAAAAAAAAGGACGCCCGAAGGCGTCCTTTCCGAATCCGATACCGGGGTATGGATTACTCGGCAGCTGCAACCTTGCGGTTTGGCAGCTTTTCCTTGATACGTGCGGACTTGCCCGAACGCTCACGCAGGTAGTACAGCTTAGCGCGGCGAACGTCACCACGACGCTTCACTTCGATCGAAGCGATCAGTGGGGAGTACAGCTGGAAGGTACGCTCAACGCCTTCGCCGGACGAGATCTTGCGAACGATGAAGTTCGAGTTCAGGCCGCGGTTACGACGAGCGATCACAACGCCTTCGTAAGCCTGGGCGCGCTTGCGGGTGCCTTCGACTACGTTCACGTTAACGATCACGGTGTCGCCAGGTGCGAACTCAGGGATGTTCTTGCCCAGGCGAGCGATTTCTTCTTGTTCCAGTTGCTGGATCAGGTTCATTTTATGACTCCTATTACCATCTTGCCGGCGCCAAAAAGATGCCCGGTAGAGGATGGGGTTGAAACACGGCAGGCAACATGCCTGCCACGGTACTACAACGGGTTTACAAACCCGCCAAAAACTTTTCGTCCTTCTTCGAGAGCAGGCCGGCTTCGCGGGCCTTCACCAGCAGGTCGGGACGCTTGCGCGCCGTCGCTTCCAGCATGCGCTCACGGCGCCACTTCTCGATCTCGGCGTGGTTGCCGCCCAAAAGCACCGGGGGCACGGCCTCGCCTTCGTAAATTTCTGGCCGCGTATAGTGCGGCGAATCCAGCAAGCCGTTGACGAAGGAGTCTTCGACTGCCGACGCATCGGTATTCAGCACGCCTGGCAGCTGACGCACCACGGCATCCATCAGGGCCATGGCAGGCAGCTCGCCGCCGGACAGCACGAAATCGCCGAGGCTGATTTCTTCGTCGATGCAGCGGTCCAGCAAACGCTGGTCCACCGCTTCGTAGCGGCCGCACAGGATCACGAGGCCGGGTTCCTGCTTCAGCTGCATCACGCGTTCGTGCGTCAGCTGCTTGCCTTGCGGCGACATGTACACCACGCGCGGCGCCGGCAGGCCGGAAACCACCTGGCGCTGTTTAGCGGCCTCGATGGTCTGCTCCAGCGGCTTGGCCAGCATCACCATCCCCGGGCCGCCGCCGTAAGGGCGGTCATCCACGGTGCGGTGGTTGTCGGTGGTGAAATCGCGCGGATTCCACAGCGACAGGCCCCAGCGCTTCTGCTCGAACGCGCGGCGGGTTACGCCGGACTGCGTCAAGGCAGCGAACATCTCAGGGAACAGGGTAATGACGTCGAATTGCATTGTGCGGTTCCGGATTAGTAATCCAGGCCCCAGTCCACGATGATCTGCTTCGCGTCCTTGTCCACCTTGATAACAAACTGGCTTACAAACGGGATCAGGCGCTCTTGCGCCTTACCATCGGCCTCGTATTCGACGCGCAGGATGGACTGAGGTCCATTGCTCATCATGTCCGCGACTGTGCCAAGGCTTTCGCCTTGTTGATTCTGAACTGCCAGGCCGATCAGGTCGCCCCAGTAGTACTCATCGTCTTCCAGCTGCGGGAAATCGGCACGCGACACGAATACGGATGCGCCCTTCAGCGCTTCTGCTTCGTTACGGTCCGTCATCCCGACGATAGTGGTGACCACGTCGCCACCATGCAGCTTAGCCCGCTTGACTTCAACGTCACGCAGGCTTGGCTTGTCGAGCCACCAGGTGGTGGCATGCAGCAGCGCATCTGCTTCGGTGGAGAAGGGTCGGACACGGACCCCGCCGGTGATGCCATAGGCACCAGAAACAAAGCCAACCTGAACCAGGTCAGCCGGGGCTTGCGCCCCAGATGCGGTCTTGCTGCTCAAAACTTGTAGCTACTATTAAGCAGCCTTCTGGCCAGCAACCAGCTTGGCAACAGCTGGGGACAGCTGAGCGCCAACGCCTTGCCAGTAAGCCAGACGGTCAGCAGCAACGCGGAAGGTTTCTGCTTGGCCGGTAGCCATTGGGTTGAAGAAGCCGATACGTTCTACGAAACGGCCGTCACGACGATTGCGGGAATCGGTTGCAACGATGTTGTAGAAAGGACGCTTCTTGGCGCCACCACGAGCTAAACGAATAACGACCATAATAATTCCAAAAAAGTGTGCTGAGTCGGAAAAAGCCGCAAATTATAGCGCGCTTTAACTCCAACCGGCAAGATTAATCAAATTGGTGGGGAATTGGACAATCCGGGATTATCCCCTGAACTGGCCTCGTCGGCAACAGCTTTGTTGTGCGATACTGCCGGTTTTTCGGACTTTTCGGCCGCAATCATGTCTGTTTTACACAAGAACAAAACATTCGCCACCCTGCTCGCCGCCGTGACCGGCGGCCTCGGCCTGCATCGCTTCTACCTGCGCGGCCTGGCCGACAAATGGGGCTGGCTGCACGCCATCAGCCTGCTCGGGTGCGCCGCCGTATTTGCTCTCTGGCCGAAAGCCGATCCTTATTTCCTGCTGCTGCCCCTGATCCTGTCGATCCTGGTCGGCGTCCTCGAAGCCCTGGTCCTTGGCCTGATGCCCGACGAAAAGTGGGACGCCAGTTTCAACGCCGGCTCCGGCAAGCAATCGAACTCGCGCTGGCCCCTGGCGATCGTACTGGTAGCCACCCTGATGTTCGGCGCCTTCGGCCTGATCGCCGCCATCGCCCGCCTGTTCGACCTGCTCTACACAGGCGGCATCTACGGCTGACCCCGTGTCAACCTTGGGGTCAGGCTCTTTAGTTGACACGAACTCTACAGCAACGTCTTGTCACAAATTGGGATTCCAAACGGCAACTATTGACCTATACTCACTATCACCACAACCGCTTTTGGAGAACCCATATGAAAGTAATTAAATTCCTCTTGCCAGCCATTCTGGCCGTAACGGTTACCGGCGCTTATGCGCAACCGAAGCGCGCTGTTTGTGCTGATTGCGGTACCGTGACCGCAGTCAAAATGATTGAAAAAGATGGCGAAGGCGGTGCGGCCGGCATGGTAGCCGGCGGTATCGCTGGCGGCCTGCTGGGCCACCAGGTTGGCGGCGGCACCGGCAAAACCCTGGCCACCGTTGCTGGCGCTGCAGGCGGCGCTTACGCCGGCAAGAAGATCGAAGGCAAAATGAACAAGGTCAAGGAATGGCACGTGACCGTCAAATACGAAACCGGCAAAGTGGGCACCGTCGTACTGAAGAACGATCCGAACCTGCGTAACGGCGACCACGTCAAGCGCGAGAACGGCGGCCTGAACCGCATCTAAGTCCGCCGCGACAGCAGTAATCCCATCCCCGCGCCGGCCAGCAGGCCGGCGCAAATCCGGTTGAATACCCTCTTCCCGCGCGGTTGCGCGAACCAATCCTGCATGCGCGCCCCCATCCAGGCGTAAGCCGCCAGCGCCACCACTTCCAGTAGCAGGAACAGTACTCCCAGCACGAAGAACTGCGCGCCCACCGGCCCGGCAGGATCGACGAACTGCGGCAAGAACGCCGTGAAGATCAGGATTGCTTTTGGATTGCCTGAGGCGACAAAGAACTCCTGCCGCGCCAACTGCCACCATCCCGCCGCCGGCGCAGCCCGGTCCGCCTGCTCACCAGGCTGCGCGCGCCACAATTGCCAGGCCAGGTAGAACAGGTAAATCGCACCGACGGTCTTGATCCCGTAGAACAGCAATTCCGAGGTGTGCAACACCGCTGCCAGTCCTGCCGATGCCAGGCCAATCATCCCCGCAAAGGCGACCAGCCGCCCCGCACCCGCAAGGCATGAACGGCGAAAGCCATAGCGCGAGGCATTGCTGACCGAAAGCAGGTTGTTCGGTCCCGGCGCCATGTTCAGCGCAAAACAAGCAGGCACGAACAGCATGAGGGTTGAAGCGTCCATGGCCGGCTCCATATTGAAATTTTAGTTAATATACAACGTCCAAACGCGCAAGGAGACACTGTGACAGACAATACCACGCCGCACTTCCCGCCCCAGTGGCAACCGCTGGTCGACCGCGCAGCCAGTGCCTTGCGCGAACTGGCAGTCAATGAAGAAGCCAAGGCCCGCTTCCTCGAAGACCCGCAGCTGCGTCCTTATATGGAGCGCGTATCGCAGCGCTATGTTGCCGGCAGCACCGTGTCGGATGTGATCGTGCGAGCCGCGATGATCAACCAGAACGGGCATCGGGCTTCCGCCGAGTACATGGGCGAGAGCGTTCGCGACGAGGCTTTTGCCAACGAGGAGACCAGCGTCTTCCTGCAGCTGGTGCAGACCATCGGCGAGCAGCGCCTGGATTGTTCGATCTCGTTCGACTTGTCCCACGTCGGCTCGCTGGTCGACCCTGAACTGGGTTACCAGAACGCGCGCCGCATCGCGCGGGCTGCCAGCGAAATCGGGCAGGAAGTGATGATCTCGATGGAGGCCTCCGACCGCACTTCCGGCATTTACGAGATCTACAGCCGCCTGCACGAAAAGGATGGCCTGTCGAATGTCGGCATCACGGTGCCGGCCAAGCTGCATCGCACCGCCAACGATCTTCCGGCGCTGCTGCGCCATCCTGGTCGCATCCGCCTGGTCAAGGGCGCCATGTTCGAACCGGTGGAAATCGCCTACCCACGCAACAGCCGCGAACTGGCATCGGCCTATCGCCGCTATGCCGCACTACTGCTGCGCAGCGGACACAAATGTTCGATCGCCACGCACGACCGCGCGATCCAGGACGAACTGATGGCCATGATCCGCACCGAAGACATTGCCGCCGGCCCTTATGAATTTGAATCCCTGATCGGATTGGGCGAACAGAATATCGCCGACCTGCGCGACGCCGGCTTTGCGACGCGCGAATACGCAGTGTTTGGAAAGGAGTACTTTTTGTACGTATTGAACCGCATTTCCGAAGAGCCGGTACGCGTCTACCAGGCCATCACCGACGCACTGGGTGCCGCATGATGCGCCGCCTTCTCGCAGCAGCAGCACTGGCCGCCGCCGGCGCCGTGCAAGCGCAATCGGTGGCGATTACGATCGACGATGGCCCGAACGCGGGCACTACGCCGCGCATGTCGGCACAGGAGCGCAACCAGGCCATCCTGGGCGCGCTGGCCAAACACCGCGTACAGGCAGCACTGTTTGTCACCTCCGGCTTCGGCGCCAACACACCGCAAGGGCTGCCGCTGCTGCAAGCCTGGAGCAAGGCCGGTCACGCCATCGGCAACCACACCGTCACGCACCCCGACCTGGAAAAAGTCCCGCTGGCCGAGTACCAGCGCCAGGTGCTGGAATGCGACCGCTTGATCGGCACCCAGCCCGGCTACCAGAAATGGCTGCGCTTCACTTACCTGCGCGAAGGGAACACGCCTGAGAAAATCGACGGCATGCGCAGCTTCCTGCGCGACCACGGCTACCGCAACGCGCATGTAAGCCTGGACACCAGCGACTGGCGCCTTAACGAAAAGCTGGAACAAGTGCTGAAGAAGGACCCGAATGCCGACATCAGCGCGATCCGCACCGCCTACCTGGCCCACGTCAAGCAGCGCGCGCTGGCCTACCGCGAGCTGTCGCAGAAGCTGCAGGGACGCGATATTTCGCAAGTCCTGCTACTGCACCACAACCTGCTCAACGCACTATGGCTGGATGATGTGCTGACCCAATTCGAGGAAATGGGCTGGAAGATCATCACGCCGGCAGAAGCGTTTTCCGATCCGGTCTACAAATTGGAACCGGTCCGCAAAGCTGCGGGGCAAAGCCTGCTGCTGTCACTGGGGCGCACACTGGGACTGGGCTTGACGCCAGGCGGCGAGCGCCTGGTCGATGATGGCGACTACGAAATCGCCGAACTGGCAAAGAAAGGACTGTAACGCCCCGGCAAAAAATAGTCGTCTGTTTTTCGGTTGTCGCGCAGGCAGGAGCCTCGCTAAGCTCCTTCCATCAATCACAATCCCGATCGACAATGAAAATCACCGATCCCGCCGCAATTCAGCGCTGCTACCACGCCCTCGTCGCACGCTCGCCCGAGCATGTCGGCGCATTTTATGCAGCGGTCAAGACCACCGGCATTTTCTGCCTGCCGACCTGCCGCGCGCGCAAACCGAAGGTGGAAAATGTCGACTTCTTCGCCGACATCAAGGAACCGCTGGCGCTGGGCTTCCGTCCGTGCAAGGTGTGCCGCCCGACCGAAAATGCGCCCGACGTGCCGCCGCAAGTCGCCCGCGCTGTCGCGCTGGTGCGCGAACAGCCAAAGCGGCGCATCCAGGATGACGAACTGCGCGAATTGGGCATCAGCCCGGAACTCGTGCGGCGCTGGTTCCAGAAACACCATGGCTTCAGCTTCCAGGCGTACCAGCGCATGTTGCGCATCAACTTGGCCATGTCGGAACTGAAAGACGGCCGCAGCACGACCGACGTAGCGCTCGACAGTGGCTATGAATCGCTAAGCGGCTTCGCGTATACCTACAAGAAGATGACCGGCAATGCGCCAAGCCAGGGCACGCAACAACTGGTGCTGCACCGCTTTACGACGCCTCTGGGACCGATGTTTGTCTGCGCCAGCGAAAACGGCGTGTGCTTATTGGAATTCACCGACCGGCGCATGCTGGAAACCGAGTTCCGCGATTTGCAGCGCCTGTTCAAGGCCCGCATCCTGGCAGGAGAAAACGCGCACACGCGCGAGGCCGAAGTCCAGATCGCGGAATACTTCGAAGGCAAACGCCGGCAATTCAGCGTGACGCTCGATGCACCGGGCAGCGATTTCCAGCGCGGCGTCTGGAATGCCTTGCGTGCAATGAAGTTTGGGGAGGTGACGCATTACGCCGACCTGGCGGCGCGCCTGGGGGCGCCCAACTCAGTGCGGGCAGTGGCTGGAGCGAATGGAGCGAACCGGATTGCGATCATCATTCCCTGCCACAGGATAATCGGCAAGGATGGTTCGCTGACGGGATACGGCGGGGGATTGGCGCGCAAGGAGTGGCTCCTTGCGCATGAACTTCAGAACCGGCAAAGCGGTGTCTGACCCATTGGGTCAGACACCATGGTTCAGGCTTAGAACTGCTCGACTTCCAGGCCCAGCACGCCTGCGCTGCCATCAACGATGGCGGCGCGCATGCCGGTGGAGCCGGACAGGATGTGGTCCGCGAAGAAGCGCGCGGTCACGATCTTGGCGTGGTAGAACGATGCATCGCCCTCGCCTGCCGACAGTTTGGACTGAGCGATCAGCGCCGCACGACCCATCTGCCAGCCGCCAAATACGATACCGGCCAGCTTCAGGTACAGCACGGAGCCGGAGAACACGCCCTTGATATCCGACTTGGCGTGGTTGACGACGAAGTCCACCACCGCTTCCAGGTCGTCCGCGCCCTGCACCAGGTGCTTGCGGATCGCAGCGAAGTCAGGGCTGTTCACGCCAGCCAGTTCTTCTGCAGTCGCGCGCACTTGCGCAATGATCGACTTGGCCAGCGCGCCGCCGTCACGCACGGTCTTGCGGCCGATCAGGTCATTGGCCTGGATCGCGGTCGTGCCTTCGTAGATGGTCAGGATCTTGGCATCGCGGTAGTGCTGCGCTGCGCCGGTTTCCTCGATGAAGCCCATGCCGCCGTGCACTTGCACGCCGTCGCGGGTCACGTTCTCGGACATTTCGGTCGACCAGCCTTTCACGATCGGCACCAGGTATTCGTACACAGCCTGGTTAGCCGCGCGTACTTCGGCGTCAGCGTGATGGTGAGCCACATCATGAATGCCGGCAGCCACGTAAGCCAGTGCACGCGCCGCTTCGGTCTGGGCGCGCATCGACATCAGCATGCGGCGCACGTCCGGGTGGTTGATGATCGCCACGCCGGCTGGGGAGCCGTTCAGGTCGCGCGACTGCACGCGGTCCTTGGCGAAGGTCACAGCCTGCTGGTAAGCGCGTTCCGCCAGGCCCACGCCCTGCATGCCGACGCCGAAGCGGGCCGCGTTCATCATGATGAACATGTATTCCAGGCCGCGGTTCTCTTCGCCCACCAGGTAGCCAACGGCGCCGCCATTGTCGCCGAATTGCAGCACGGCGGTTGGGGAAGCCTTGATACCCAGTTTGTGCTCGATCGACACGCAGTGCGCGTCGTTGCGCTCGCCCAGCGAACCGTCAGCGTTGACCATGAACTTCGGCACGATGAACAGCGAGATGCCCTTCACGCCTGGAGGCGCGTCAGGAGTACGCGCCAGCACCAGGTGGATGATGTTCTCGGCCATGTCGTGCTCACCGTAGGTGATGAAGATCTTGGTGCCGAATACTTTGTAAGTGCCGTCGCCCTGCGGCACGGCGCGGGTGCGCACGGCTGCCAGGTCGGAGCCGGCCTGCGGCTCGGTCAGGTTCATGGTGCCGGTCCACTTGCCGGTCACCAGCGGCTCCAGGTAGGTCGCCTTCTGCTCGTCGGAACCAGCGGTCAGCAGCGCTTCGATCGCGCCGTCGGACAGCAGGGCCACCAGCGCGAACGACAGGTTCGAACCGTGCAGCATTTCCACGCATGGGGTGCCGATCAGCTTCGGCAGGCCCTGGCCGCCGAATTCGGTCGGGTGCTGCAGGCCTTGCCAGCCGGCTTCCGCGAACTGCTTGAAGGCTTCCTTGAAGCCTTTCGAGGTGGTTACCTTGCCGTCGGCCCAGGAGCTCGGTTCCTTGTCTGCCGCGTGGTTCAGCGGGGCGATCACGCCGCTCACGAACTTCGCGTTTTCTTCCAGCACGGCTTCCGCGGTTTCCGCGTTTGCATCTTCACAGCCTGGCAGCGCGGACACGCCAGCCAGGTTCGCCAGTTCGTTCATCACGAACAGCATGTCTTTCATTGGGGCTTGATAGCTCATTGATGTCTCCACATATCTCAGAAACCTGAAAAACGGGGTCTGACCCACAGGGTCAGACCCCGATCAGGCGGCCGTCGCGGGCCAGTGTCAGACCCCGCGGGTCTGACACTGCATTACCGGTTCTTAGCCCAGTTCCTTGACCAGCTGAGGAACAACCTCGAACAGGTCGCCCACGATGCCGTAGTCGGCAACGGAGAAGATTGGAGCTTCTGGATCTTTGTTCACAGCCACGATGACCTTGGAATCCTTCATGCCGGCCAAGTGCTGGATCGCGCCGGAGATACCGACGGCGATGTACAGGGAAGGAGCAACGATCTTGCCGGTCTGGCCAACCTGCCAGTCGTTCGGCACGAAGCCTGCGTCCACCGCAGCGCGCGATGCGCCCATGGCGGCGTTCAGCTTGTCGGCCAGTGGTTCCAGGATCTTGAAGGCGTCAGCGGAGCCCATGCCGCGGCCACCGGAAACGATGATCTTGGCAGCAGTCAGTTCTGGACGGTCCGACTTGGCCACTTCGCGGCCAACGAAAGCGGACTTGCCGAAATCAGCGGCCGCAGCCACGGTTTCAACAGCAGCGGAACCGCCTTCGGCAGCAGCAGCGTCGAAGCCGGTGCTACGTACGGTGATCACTTTGACCTTGTCCGACGATTGCACGTAAGCGATCGCGTTGCCGGCGTAGATTGGGCGCTCGAAGGTGTCAGGCGCGTCAACCTTGGTGATTTCGGAGATCTGAGCCACGTCCAGCTTGGCGGCAACGCGCGGCAGGATGTTCTTGCCGTAAGCGGTTGCCGGAGCCAGGATGTGGGTGTAGCCACCAGCGATCGCCAGGATCTGCTCGGAGACGTTTTCGGCCAGGCCGTCAGCGAAGTAAGCTGCGTCAGCGTGCAGCACTTTGGTGACGCCGGCGATCTTGGCAGCGGCGGCAGCAGCGGCGCCGGCGTTCGAGCCAGCGACCAGCACGTGCACTTCGCCTGCGCATTTGGCGGCGGCGGTAACGGTGTGGAGGGTGCTGCCCTTCAGGGATGCGTTGTCGTGTTCTGCGATTACGAGTGCGACCATGATTGAGTTCCTAGAGTATTCGGTGAATTAGATGACTTTAGCTTCGGTGCGCAGCTTGGACACCAGGGTCGCTACGTCAGGCACTTTGATACCAGCGGAACGCTTGGCAGGCTCGGCCACTTTCAGGGTTTTCAGGCGCGGGGTCACGTCAACGCCCAGGTCTTCCGGCTTGACGGTATCCAGCGGCTTCTTCTTCGCCTTCATGATGTTAGGCAGGGTCACGTAGCGCGGCTCGTTCAGGCGCAGGTCGGTGGTGACGATGGCTGGCAGTTGCAGCGCCAGGGTTTCCAGGCCGCCGTCCACTTCGCGGGTCACGGTGACTTTGCCGTCGCCCAGTTCAACCTTCGAAGCGAAGGTTGCCTGTGGCCAGCCCAGCAGCGCTGCCAGCATCTGGCCAACCTGGTTGGAGTCGTCGTCGATGGCCTGCTTGCCCAGGATGATCAGTTGCGGTTGCTCTTTGTCGGCAACGGCCTTCAGCAGCTTGGCAACTGCCAGCGGCTCCAGTTCAACGCCGGTTTCGATCAGGATGCCGCGGTCGGCGCCGATCGCCATGCCGGTGCGCAGGGTTTCCTGGCACTGGGTCACGCCAGCGGACACGGCAACCACTTCGGTTACTTTGCCAGCTTCTTTCAGGCGGGTCGCTTCTTCCAGTGCAATCTCGTCGAACGGGTTCATCGACATTTTGACGTTGGCGATATCTACGCCAGTGCCGTCGGATTTGACGCGCACTTTCACGTTGAAGTCGACGACGCGCTTGACAGGTACCAGGACTTTCATAGGTGTGCCTTTGAAAAAGAGATAAGTAAAATTAGTGGGCTAGATTATATTGGAATTCGATATCACTTATCGAATAAAAGCACGGTCGTGCGTTTTTTAAGTACAATCCGGCGCCGAAAATCAGCAACCGGTAGCATACCGCAGTTTTTACTTGCGGCGCATCAAAAACGTAAATTCAGTGCCCTGCTGAACGTGCGACAAAAGTGCATTGCCAGTCTGCTTGGCAAAGGCCTGGAAGTCACGCACTGACCCTGGATCGGTAGCCACGATACGCAACACCTGGCCGCTTTCCAATTCCGCCAAGGCTTTCTTGGCTTTCAGGATAGGCAGCGGGCAATTCAGGCCGCGGGCGTCGAGGTCCTTATGAAATTCCATGGTCTCGGACTCGAGAGTAAGAGTTTCGCTCATCAATATCTCGCTTCTGTACAACTGGTTCCGACATACTACTCCAATTTTGTGCGTCTGACGCACTGCACCAAAATAGTTAATGTTGCGTTGCAAAATCACAACGACCTTGCAATGTCGGAAAGGCCCGCACTAGGAAGCGCGGGCCCCTGGCAGCTCTTAGATACGCGACTCCACCCATGCTGCAACGCCACCGAGAGCACCTGGCAGTGCCTCCGGATTAGTGCCGCCGGCTTGCGCCATATCAGGGCGTCCACCGCCCTTGCCGCCCACTTGTTGTGCAACGAAGTTGACTAGCTCGCCTGCCTTGACCTTGCCGATCGAGTCCGCGGTCACACCGGCGATCAGGCTGACCTTGCCGTCATTGACGGAAGCCAGCACGATGGCAGCAGACTTCAGCTTGTCCTTCAGCTTGTCCATGGTTTCGCGCAGCGCGGTCACGTCGGCGCCTTCCATGGTTGCAGCCAGCACCTTCAGGCCCTTGACGTCGACCGCCTTGTTGACCAGTTCATCGCCCTGGCCGGAAGCCAGCTTGGACTTCAGTGCTGCCAGTTCTTTTTCCAGCGACTTCACCTGGTCCTGCACGGCGGTGATCTTCGAGGTCAGTTCTTCCGGGTTCGACTTCAGCGCGGCAGCAGCTTCGTTCAGCTTGCGGGCCATGCCCTGCACCAGCGCCAGGGCGCCTTCGCCGGTCACGGCTTCCACACGGCGGATACCGGCAGCAACGCCGCCCTCCGACACGATCTTGAACAGGCCGATGTCGCCGGTGCGGTGCACGTGCACGCCGCCGCACAGCTCTTTCGAGGAGCCGATGTCCATCACGCGCACTTCGTCGCCGTACTTCTCGCCGAACAGCGCCATGGCGCCATGCTTGACCGCGTCATCGAAGGACATGTGGTGCGACTGGGTCGCAGCATTGGCCAGGATCTCGGCGTTGACGATGGCTTCCACCTTGGCGATTTCCTCGGCGGTCATCGGCTGGGTGTGGGAGAAGTCGAAACGTGCCTTGTCCGGATCAACCAGCGAGCCTTTCTGCGCCACGTGGGAACCCAGCACTTCGCGCAGGGCCTTGTGCATCAGGTGGGTCGCCGAGTGGTTACGGATGGTGCGGCCGCGCGAATGCTGGTCCACAGCCGCGCCGACAGCGTCGCCCACCTTCAGCGAACCCTGTGCTACCACGCCGTGGTGGCCGAACACGTCAGCCTGGATCTTCAGCGTGTCTTCCACGTCGAAGCGGCCGGTGGCGCCCGTGATCAAGCCCCGGTCGCCCACCTGGCCGCCGGATTCGGCGTAGAACGGGGTGGTATCCAGGACGACAATGCCCTGCTCGCCGGTCTTCAGTTCCTGCACCGGCGCGCCATTGGCGTACAGGGCGATCACTTTCGAATCATGCAGCAGCTGGTCATAGCCAACGAACTTGTTCTTCTCGCCAGAGTATTCAACGTTGGCGGCCATCTTCTTGAACTTGCCGCCTTCGCGCGCCTTCTGCTTCTGCGCTTCCATGGCCACGGCGAAACCGGCTTCGTCCAGCGTCACTTCGCGTTCGCGGCAGATGTCGGCGGTCAGGTCCAGAGGGAAGCCGTAGGTGTCGTACAAGGTGAAGGCGGTAGCGCCGTCCAGGTTCTTTGGATCCTTCGCCAGTTGGGCCTCCAGGATCTTCATGCCGTTTTCCAGCGTCTCGCCGAAGCGCTCTTCTTCCGCCTTCAGCACTTGCGCCACGCGGTCCTTGGCTTCTGCCAGCTCGGGATAGGCAACGCCCATTTCCTTGTTCAGGTCTTCCACCAGCTTGTAGAAGAACGCTTTCGACTGGCCCAGCTTGTGGCCGTGGCGCAGCGCGCGGCGGATGATGCGGCGCAGGACGTAGCCGTGGCCTTCCGGGCCAGGGATGATGCCGTCGACGATCATGAAGGCAGCAGCGCGGATGTGGTCAGCGATCACGCGCAGGGACTTGCTTTCCAGGTCGGTCGCGCCGGTTTCGCGGGCGGCGGCCTTGATCAGGGCCTGGAAGGAGTCGATTTCGTAGTTGGAGTGCACGTGCTGCAGGACAGCGGCCAGGCGCTCCATGCCCATGCCGGTATCCACGCAAGGCTTCGGCAGCTTGTGCATCACGCCCGCTTCGTCGCGGTTGAACTGCATGAACACCAGGTTCCAGATTTCGATGAAGCGGTCGCCGTCTTCTTCAGCCGAGCCCGGAGGACCGCCCCAGATGTCGGCGCCGTGGTCGTAGAAGATCTCGGTGCAAGGACCGCATGGGCCGGTGTCGGCCATCTGCCAGAAGTTGTCCGAAGCGTAGCGCGAACCCTTGTTGTCACCGATGCGGATGATGCGCTCTTTCGGCACGCCGATTTCGTTGGCCCAGATGTCGTAGGCTTCGTCATCCTCGATGTAGACGGTGACGGTCAGCTTCTCAGGCGGCAGGCCATAGACCTTGGTCAGCAGCTCCCAAGCGTACTGAATGGCATCGCGCTTGAAATAGTCGCCGAAGCTGAAATTGCCCAGCATTTCAAAGAAAGTATGGTGACGCGCGGTATAGCCAACGTTTTCCAGGTCGTTATGCTTGCCACCGGCGCGCACGCAGCGCTGCACGGTGGTGGCGCGGGTGTACGGGCGGGTATCCTGGCCCAGGAACACATCCTTGAACTGCACCATGCCGGAGTTAGTCAACAGCAGGGTTGGGTCGTTGCCTGGCACCAGCGGGCTGGAACGGACAATCGTGTGACCCTTGGATTCGAAGAATTTCAGGAACTTTTCGCGAATTTCAGCAGATTTCATGTCGTAAAAGGTAGGTTGCAGGCTGGTGCAAAGGGTTGATTATACGTGAACAGTTCGCTTGATAAATGGGGACGTACCCCATTTAGAGGGAAATATCCTCTAAATGGGGTACGTCCCCATTTATCAAGCGAAGTCCGGCCCGATCAGGTCGATGCGGTCGGTGCAGAAGGCATCTACGCCGAGTGCGCGGATTTCCCGCGCTCGTTCAGGCGTGTTGACGGTGTAGCAAAACAGGCCCAGGCCTGCCGCCTTCACCCCTTTCGCCTGGTCCGGCGTGAGGTATTTGTGGTTGGTATGGATCGCCACGGCGCCAAGCTCGCGCGCCGTTTCCAGCCAATCCGCGGGGATTTTATCGAAAAGACAAGCACGCGGCAGGTCGGGGGCAGCATCACGCGCCGCCGCCAGGGCAGGCATGCTGAAGGATGACAGCAAGGGCATTTGCGCCGGATCGCCCGAAGCCACTTCGGCCGCAAACCGGGCCCGCGCGGTCTGCGCCACCCAGCGACCAGTCGCCTCATCGTGGCCTTCGGCCGGCTTGATCTCGATATTCATCCAGATCTTGTGCTCCTTGCAGTAGTCGACCCACTCCAGGAACAGCGGCACCGGTTCGCCACGGAATTCAGGCCCAAACCAGCGGCCGGCATCCATCTTCGCCAATTCTGCAGCCGAAAAATTCGGTACGTAGCCATCGCCATATACGGTACGGCCGAAATGCGGGTCGTGCATCACCACGCCAATGCCATCGGATGACAGCATGACATCGAATTCCACCGCGCGGAAACCATACGCCAGGCCGGCGCGCAGGCCGGCGATAGTATTTTCCGGCGCGAGCGTGCCGCCTCCGCGATGCGCAACGATTTTTGGGTAGGGCCACATAGGATTAAGACACTAACACGGTTGGATGCGTTAAGCTAACGCTCCCTGAAAACAGTAGGAAGAAGACAACATGACCCCGAAGGCCCTTGGACACATTCGCGTACTGGATTTAAGCCGCGTACTGGCCGGCCCCTGGTGCTCGCAGAACCTCGCCGACCTGGGCGCGGACGTGATTAAGATCGAGCGGCCGGGCAGCGGTGACGACACCCGCGCCTGGGGTCCTCCCTACGCCAAGGACGCCTCCGGCGCCGATACTACCGAAGCCGCCTACTACCTGTCTGCCAATCGCGGCAAGCGCTCGGTCACGTGTGACATCTCCAAGCCGGAGGGCCAGGCCCTGATCCGCGAACTGGCCAAGCATGCGGACGTCGTGCTGGAGAACTACAAGGTCGGCCAGCTGAAAAAGTATGGCCTGGACTATGAGTCGCTGAAGGCAATCAAGCCGGACCTGGTCTACTGCTCCGTGACCGGCTTTGGCCAGGACGGCCCCTATGCCCACCGCGCCGGCTACGACTTCCTGATCCAGGGCATGGGCGGTTTGATGTCCGTAACCGGAGAGCGCGACGACCTGCCGGGCGGCGGCCCGCAGAAAGCCGGCGTGGCGCTGACCGACCTGATGACCGGCATGTACTCCACGATCGCAATTCTGGCCGCCCTGACCCACCGCGACCGCACCGGCGAAGGCCAGTACATCGACATGGCGCTGCTGGACGTGCAGGTCGCCATGCTGGCCAATATGGGCTCCAACTACCTGAATAGCGGCAAAGCGCCCAAGCGCTGGGGCAATGCCCACGCCAACATCGTGCCCTACCAGACCTTTGCCTGCGCCGACGGCTACATCATCGTCGCCACCGGCAATGACGGCCAATACCAGAAGTTCGTGGAAGTGGGCGGCCGCTCGGACCTCGCCACGCATGAAAGGTACGCCACCAATCCGCTGCGCGTGAAGAACCGCGACGAGTTGGTGCCGATCCTGGCTGAAATGGTAAAAGCCAAGCCACGCGACTGGTGGATCGAACAGCTGGAAGCGGTAGGCGTCCCCTGCGGCCCGATCAACGACCTGCATGACGTATTCAAGAACCCGCAAGTGCAGGCACGCGGCATGATGATCGAAACTGCCCACCCGACCGCCGGCAAAGTGAAACTGGTACGCAACCCAATGCGCCTGAGCGCCAGCCCCGCCGAAACCGACATGGCCCCGCCCCTGCTTGGCCAGCACACCGACGAAGTGCTGCGCGAAGTCCTCGGCCGCAGCGAGTCCGACATCGCCGACCTGCGCGCCAAAGGCATCCTTTAAACGGAAGAGTCCGTGTCAACCTTGGGGTCAGGCTCTCAGGTTGACACGGGCACAGCTGTCTAGTGGGATGAGCCCGTGTCAACTAAAGAGCCTGACCCCAAGGTTGACACGGGCTCGACTGGTGCTTCGTTTAGTGCAGGTGCTGTTTGAAGTCAAATAGTTCGCGGTGCATGAAGTTGACTGCGGCTTTCATCTCGGGCGTCACTTGCATGCGCTCGCTGGCGCACACGCGGCGGGCCCGGGCACCGAGCATTTCCATGTCGTCTACCAACTTGGGGACGTTGGCGTAGTCTTCACTCACCAGCATTTCGCTGATGTCGTCGGAGCGGCGGTCCAGCTTCTGGATCGTGTCGCGCAGCTCGCCTGTCAGGTGGCGTTCGGCCGATAGGGCTTGCGCTGCCTGGCTGACGGCCATTTGGATGTTGCTGAGCCTGATACGGATTTCTCGATCGTGCATCATGATGATCTCCTCGCTCAAAACGGCACCCAGCGTGCCGGTCGGACTTGGAGATCGTTTGAACCCGGCAGTTCACTCACCCTGCCTCAGCTTTGATCTGGCTCAACATTGGTGCGATTGGCGTCAACCGGCGCAGGTGAATTGCGATCGCGACGGCTGCAATCAGGCAGCTTCCCAGCAGCCCCACCACGCCTGCCCAGCCCGCCTTTCCCCACAATATCCCTGCTGCCCACCCAACGACGCTGGAGCCGAGATAGTAGAAGAACAGGTACAGCGCGGACGCCAATGCCGCCCCGCGAGCGCGCCTGCCGACCCAGCTGCTCGTCATCGAATGCGACGCAAAGAAAGCGAAGGTGAACAATGCCAGGCCGCCAATCACCAGCGGAAGCCAGCTCGACAAGGTCAGCACGATACCAGCCAGCATCAAGCTCAGAACCAGGTACAGCACGCCCTTGCGGCCATAACGGTCCGCCAGCTTGCCGGCCCAGACCGAACTGAAAATCCCCAGCAGGTACAGCAATGAAATTCCGCCCACCACACTTTGACGCAGCTCGAACGGCGCGGCCAGCAGGCGGTAGCTGATGTAGTTGTAGGCGCTGACCATGCAACCCATCAACAGGAAGGCCAGGGTGAACAACCACGGCAGGCCATCGTCGCTCAGGTGGCGGCGTGCATTTTCCGGCAGTGCGCGCCAACCTCCCAGCGAGGGGCGGAAGCGGCGCGACTCCGGCAGACTGCGCCAGAATTCGGCGGCGGCCAGTACGCCGGCCACGCCCATCGCAACCAGCGCGACGCGCCAGGAGAAAAAGTCGCTCAGTACCGATGTCACCATGCGCCCGACCATCCCGCCGAATGCACTGCCGCTGATGTACAGCCCCATCGAGAGCCCCAAGGATTCGGGCTCAATTTCCTCGGCGAGGTAGGCCATGGCGACAGCTGGCATGCCGCCCAGTGCTACACCAAGCAGAACTCGCGCGGCAAGCAGTTGGCCGTAGCCATCGGCCAGGGCACACAGCAAAGTCATGATCGCGGAGATGGCGAGTGCGCCAACCATCAAGGGCTTGCGGCCGAAGCGGTCGGAAATGGCGCTGGAAGCGACCAGCGAGACCGCCATTGCGGCTGTTGCCAGCGACAAGGACAGGCTGCTCTGCGCTGGTGTCAGCGCAAATTCGTGGGAGAGCAGCGGCATCAGGGGTTGCACGCAATACAACAGTGCAAAGCAGGAGAAGCCGCCAAAGAACATGGCGCGATTGGTGGGGTGGCTGAGGGCTTTCATCGTGAATTCATCTTAGGATTGCCCTGTATTACTGTCCAATATATATTTTAGGCGTTATTAATCGCTTTAACATATTATGGAATTGCGTCATCTGCGCTATTTCGTGGCTGTGGCAGAGGAATTGAGCTTCACCCGTGCTGCTGAGCGGCTGCATATCGGCCAACCTCCCCTGTCACAACAAATCCAGGCGTTGGAAGCGGAAGTGGGCGCGCGCCTGTTTGATCGCAGCAAGCGCTGGGTAAGATTGACCGAGGCCGGCAAGCTGTTTCTCGAAGATGCGCGGGCCATCCTGGCGCAATCGGAGCGTGCGGCCGAACGGGCGCGCCGGGCGCAGCGTGGCGAAGCTGGCGAACTTCGTGTGGGGTTCACGTTTTCTACGCCGTTCACGCCGCTGTTTGCGCGCGCCATCCGCCGCTATCGCCAGCTTTATCCGGACGTGGCGCTTACCTTGCATGAAATGACGACGCTGCACCAGATCGATGCCCTGGAGGCGCGCAAAATAGATCTTGGTTTCGTGCGTCCGCCGGAGGTGGCATTGCCGGAGCACCTTGAGCTGACGACGCTGCGCCGCGATCCGCTGCTGCTGGTGCTTGCGAGCGATTCGCCACTGGCGCGCAAGCGCAAGATCAAGGTCGCGGACCTGGCGGAGCTGCCGTGGGTGATGTATCCGAAGGAGTCCGGCGTGGGCATCAATCACGCTATTTTGGGTATGTGCCGCGCGGCGGGCTTTGTGCCGCAGGTGGCGATGGAGGCGGGCGAGGCGGCAACCATTATCGGGCTGGTTGCGGCGGGGATTGGGGTGTCGGTCCTGCCTTCGCCGTTCCAGTCCATGCATCTGGAGGGGGTGGTGTTCCGGCCGCTGGATGATACGGGGGCGGTCACTTCGCTGCAATTGGCGCAGCGGCGGGGGGATGGCGGGGCGTTGGTGGAGGCGTTTGTGAGGGTGGCGCTGGAGGAGAACCGGTAAACCGGTGTCTGACCCACAGGGTCAGACACGCATGCTCTTCCGGCGCTGGTCCAGTTTTATCAATCGTAGTCGGCGTCGAGCTCGGAGCCGGCGTAGTTTTCCAGCTCGGTCCACAGCGTCTTCATTGCGAAGCGGCCTGGCAGCTTTTGCAGCACGGTGCAGGTGCGGCGGTACAGGTCGATACGATGCAGCAGGACCGGGTGATGCTGCTCCGGCACCGCAGCGACCAGCGCTTGCCAGCCCGCTTCGTAATCCGGCTTGGCCTTGCGCACAGCCTTCACGAAGCGTTCGAACTCCTTCTGGCCGGTGCGCGCGACGATGCGGCCGCTGCCTTCCACCGCGAAGATGATCGCCAGCGCGATCACGCCTTCCGCGTTCAGGTCCGGGTCCTTGATTGCGCCTTCCACGTTGTGGCGGCGCAGCCAGTTCGCCAGGCGAACCACGGCCTGCACTTCCTGGCGCTGCTTCAACTGCGCCTGGTACTTGGATGGCCCATCCCAGTTGGCTCCCTGCTCGGTAAAGCAGATGTCGAAGAACAGGTCGCGCAGGCGGCGCTGTGCATACATCGGGTCGTTGTCGTATTCACCGATCAGCGTATCTTCGGGCATCGCAGCCAGGTCCTTCAACTGGCGGAAGCCCGCCTGGAAGGCCAGTTCCGCGCCCTGCTCCACCAGGTAGTCAAGCGCCAGCTCGTCGGAATCGACGGTCAGCACCTGTTCCAGGCCGAGCGACACGCCGCCAATGGTCAGGTTGACTGCCTTCTGGATGCCTTCCGCCGTGCGGTTGTTGGTGAACTTGTCCGCGACCATGGCCGTGATGCCGCTCAGTTCTTCCGCCAGGATGACGGCCGCATCTTCGCGGTCGTCGCCTGGTAGCAGTTTGATGGCGCGGGTCAGGCGCGGCAGGCTTTCTTTGACGAGTGCGGGCAGCATCAGCCGAAGATCCCCGTACCGATCGAGCGGCGTGCGCGTTCGCGGCCGGTGCCACTGCGGGTGGTCGGCACTTGCTTGCGCAGGCGGTACAGCAGCTCTTTGGTGGAGCGCTGCAGGTGTTCCGGTTCTTCGTCAGGATCGTCGCTGAACTCCGCGTCGGCCAGGTCGGCGCTGTGGCGGAATTCCGGGAACAGTTCGAACAGGGCGCGGTCCCAGCCGTCTTCATTGGCTTGCGCCAGGGCGACGGCGACCGGGACGATGTCGTTGTCGGACGAAGTCTGGCCGGTCAGGTAGGCGCCTTTCGAGATCACTTCGCCCGCAACTTCCAGCACCTCTTTCGGCGCCAGCGAGAACAGGATCGCGAACGCGGTGCAGCCCCAGTCGGTGGCCGACGCTTCCTTCAGCAGTTCGGCGCGGCGCTCTTCGTCTTCAGTGCCGAAGATCACGCCATGCATGTGGGCGAACAGCGATTCGGCGATACGCTCAGGATCGTCTTCGATCATGTCGTCCGGCCAGGTGGCGGCGATGTAGGCCAGGCTTTCGGCCCACTGCTTCGGCGGCACCAGCAGGGTCGCCAGCGACATCTTGCCGCCGTCGAAGCCGGACATGTGCAGCGCCGTCACGTGCGGCGGCAGTTCCTGCAGCACTTCCACCACGGCCAGGTCGCCGTGGGTGTCCGCTGCTTCGGCAAAGGCGCGCTCGGCGTGCTCCAGGGAGCCCGCCAGAACGAGTTCGGTGACCTGCTTGCGAATGGCTGGCAGATTCTTGTCGGTCATGCTCAATCCTCCTGCTGGTCAAAGATGCCGGTGAAGTCGTCGGTTGCGACATCATCCGCGTAATCGTCTTCATCGTCGCCCTCGTCGCCTTCAGCCAGGCGGTCGAGCGAAGTGTCCTCGTCGTCCCACATGCGCGGATGCTTGTGCAGCAGCGCGGTGATGATGGCCTGGCGCGCCAGGTCCGGGTGGTTCTCTTCCAGCGCTTCCAGCAGGCCTTCCGCCTTCGGGCAGGTGGCGGCGCCGAATACTCGGGCCGGGTCACCGTATTCGAAATCTTCGGCGTCGGCAAAAGCTGCCTTCGGGTCGTGGAATTCGATCACGTCCACCAGGGCGAAAGCCATCATGTTCAAATCGTCGATGCCGCCGCCGTTCAGGTATTCGGTGCGCAGGGCTTCGACCATCTTCTTGTAGTTCTTGTGGTCAGGCGGATCGCCGAGGATGCCCTCGATCTGCCCTTCCAGTTCGCGCGCCTGGTAGGCGAACTCTGGGTGTACTTTTCTCATTTGCTGCAGTCTTTCTGTCGATTCAGGCGGCGGGGATCGTCACGCCGTTGACGCTGAAGATGGAACGCCACTGTTGGTAGGCTTCCGCTTCCGGGTCGATGATGATGCGGTGGTGCACACTCTGGTTGTATTCTTCCCGTTTTTCGGGGTCGGACAACACTTCGTAAGCTTTGACGATGGCCTTGAAGCGGGCGTCGGCGCCCGGTTCCTGGTTGCGGTCCGGGTGGAAACGCATGGCCAGGGAACGATAGACCTTCTTGATTTCCTCGTCAGAGGCATTGGGCGCGACACCGAGCACATTATATAAATTTTCCATATTGCAACTCCGGGCCGGTTTTTAAACGCGTAAGGACGAATTATCCTATAAAATGCCCTGTTTACGCTGAATATCACCCTAAAACCGGTAAACCAGGGTCGGACTCAAGGGTCTGACCCTGTCAAATCTACGGCCGGGGGTTCGAACCCAAGCCCCTGGCGGTGGAGCTGACAGGGTCTGACCCTGCGGGTCAGACCCTGGTTTACCGGTTTTAAAGACTAAAACATACATGAGCAACGACAAAACCCACGCCCCAGCGCCCAATTTCCTGCGCAATATCGTTGAAGCCGACCTGGCCTCCGGCGCGCATACCCGCGAAGGCCTGCCGCCGGTCATCACCCGTTTCCCGCCGGAGCCAAACGGCTACCTGCACGTCGGCCACGCCAAGTCCATCTACACCAACTTCGGCCTGGCCCGCGATTTCGGCGGCCGCTGCCACCTGCGCTTCGACGACACCAATCCTGAAAAAGAAGAACAGGAATACGTCGACTCCATCATCGACAGCGTGCGCTGGCTCGGTTTCGACTGGAACTACAAAGGCCCGGTGGGCGCCGGCGAACACCTGTATTACGCCTCCGACTACTTCGGCAAGCTGTATGAAATGGCCGAATACCTGATCAAGGTCGGCAAAGCTTACGTGGACAGCCAGAGCGCCGAGGAAATGAAGAACACCCGCGGCGGTTTCGGCGTGGCCGGCACTAATTCCCCGTTCCGCAACCGTTCGGTGGAAGAAAACCTGCAGCTGTTCCGCGACATGAAGGCGGGCAAGTACAAGGACGGTGAGCACGCACTGCGCGCCAAGATCAGCGAAGACGCGATGTCCTCGCCTAACATGAACATGCGCGACCCGGCGATCTACCGCATTCGCCACGCCCACCACCACCGCACGGGCGACGACTGGTGCATCTACCCGATGTACGACTACACACACCCGATTTCGGATGCGCTGGAAAACATCACCCATTCGATCTGCACCCTGGAATTCCAGGACCACCGCCCGTTCTACGACTGGCTGCTGGAAACCCTGTCCGAGGGCGGCTTCTTCAAGAAGCCGGTGCCGCACCAGTACGAATTCGCGCGCCTGAACCTGACTTACATCGTCACCTCCAAGCGCAAACTGCGCCAGATGGTGGAAGAAGGCATCGTGGACGGCTGGGACGACCCGCGCCTGCCAACCATGGCCGGCATGCGTCGCCGCGGCTTTACCCCGGAAGGCATCCAGCTGATGTGCGAACGCACCGGCGTGACCAAGTCCGACGGCTGGATCGACTTCGGCGTGCTGGAAGGCGCCGTGCGTGAAGACCTGGACCCGAAAGCCCCGCGCGCCATCGCTGTGCTGCGCCCGCTGAAGCTGATCGTCGAGAATTTCCCGGAAGGCCAGTCGGTCGAGTGCACCTCGCCGGTCCACCCGCACCACCCTGAGCTGGGCCACCGCACCTTCCCCTTCACCCGCGAACTGTGGATCGAAGAAGAAGACTTCATGGAAGTGCCGACCAAGGGCTACTTCCGCTTCACCCCTCCTGTCGGCGACCAGCCGGGCGCCCGCGTGCGCCTGAAGTACGGCTTCGTGGCCGAATGCACCGGCTACGACAAGGATGAAAACGGCAAGGTCACCGCCGTGCGCGTGAAGTACTTTGAAGACTCCAAGTCCGGCACCCCGGGCGCCGACACCTACAAGGTGAAGGGCAATATCACCTGGGTCAGCGCCGAAGCGGCACTGGAAGCGGAAGTGCGCCTGTACGACCGCCTGTTCACCGAAGAGAAGCCGGATGCCGGCGGCAAGGACTTCAAGGAATTCCTGAACCCGAAAGCGCTGGAAGTGGTGAAGGCCTACCTGGAGCCCGGCCTGAAGGATGCTGTCGCCGAACAGCGCTTCCAGTTCGAGCGCCACGGTTACTTCGTTGCCGACCGCGTGCTGTCGCAACCGGGCAAGCCGGTGTTCAACCGCATCGTCACCCTGAAAGACAGCTGGGCGAAATAAATCGCCTAAAACTGTGACTAAAAAGCCGCCTTCGGGCGGTTTTTTATTGTTAGTTTGATTTCAATCAAAGTGGCGTTTTTGCAACTTGACCTTGAAGCATGGAAATTCTTATAGTCGGGCAATGAGCCGCCTACAACTGAGCCTGTTCTCCCCCGCCAAACCCTTGTGGTGGCTGGGCCTTGCGCTGTCGCTGGGAGTGGGAACCGGGCTCTATACGGTGGCTACCCGGTCCGTGGAAAGCGAGGCGCGTGCGCGCTTTCACAACCAGGCCCGCAACACGCAGTTCAATATCAATACCAGCATCAAGGCCTATACGGACGTCTTGCGCGCCGCCGCGAGCTATTTCCAGGCCGGCGGCGAGGTCACGCGCGAAACCTTCCACCGCTATGTGCAGGGCCTGGACATTGAGCACAACTACCCCGCCATCGACAATATCAACTTCGCCGAGTACTACACCGATGCCCAGCGCCCTGCAGCGGAAGCTCGCCAGCGCCAGCTCACTGACGGGCTTTATCCCGCCTACCAGCTGCATCCCGCGGGGAAGCGCATTGAATACGCGGTGCTGACCCTGATTGAGCCGCTGGAGGGTTTCGGCGACCGTTACGGCCTCGATATCGCGGCCCGCCCTGGCGTGGCCGATGCTCTGTTCTTCGCACGCGACCAGGGCGCCATGAGCAGTTCCGGCCAGCCAATCCCTCTGCGCAGTGCGCCAAGCCACGTCGGCATGGCAATGCGGATCCCGATCTACCGCAATGGCATGCCGATCACCACAGTCGCCGAACGGCGCTCGGCCTGTATTGGCTCGGTAGGCCTGGGCTTCAGCGTGCCGCGCCTGGTCGATGCAGCGCTGGGCGAGATGCCGGTGCGTACCATGCGCGTGTCCGTGCGCGACAGCAGCAGCATCGGCAAGCCGCCTACCCTGCTGTTCGACAGCCAGCCCAACACCCCTGGTGCGGGCGGGGACCATTTCATTACCGAATTGCCGGTCCAGTTCCATGGCCGCACCTGGCATGCCCAGTTCAGCGTGCCGAAGCGCGACCTGTATTCCAGCTTCGACCAATTCCTGCCGACACTGGCCGGCAGCATGGGTTTCGGGGCCAGCGTGCTGATATACGCGCTGTTCGTTACGCTCGCCTCTTCGCGCCGCCGCGCCGTGAAGATGGCGCGCGCCATGACACGCGAACTGCGCGATAGCCAGGCGCGCTTGCAACTGTCGCACCATCGGCTGCGGCGCCTGGCCGCGCATGCGGACCACATCAAGGAAGAAGAGCGCAAGCGCATCGCGCGGGAAATCCACGATGACCTGGGCCAGAACCTGCTGGCACTGCGGATCGAAGCCGACATCCTTGCCACGCGCACCGAGAAGACCCATCCGCGCTTGCATGCGCGGGCCCGCGCCACGCTGCACCAGATTGACAATACCATCCGCAGCGTGCGCCAGATCATCAATGACCTGCGGCCGAACGTGCTGGACCTGGGCCTGTCGGCAGCGGTGGAATGGCAGATTGCGCAATTCCGCCTTCGCTCCGGCATCAAGTGCGAATTCATTGAAGACGCAGTGGCCGACCATGGGGTCGACGACCATTGCGCGACCGCTTTCTTCCGCGTGCTCCAGGAATCGTTAAGCAATATCCACCAGCATGCCAGTGCCAGCATGGTACGCGTCGAGCTGCACCAGTCGCATGGCATGTTGCGCATGACAATTACCGACAATGGCATCGGCATCAATACCGCCAGCCGCCACAAGGCCGGCTCGTTCGGCCTGGTCGGCATCGAGGAACGCATCAGCCTGCTCGGCGGGAATTGTTCAATCAACAGCCTGCCGCATGGCGGCACTACCGTCAGCATTGCGGTGCCGGTCGGCTATCGCGTGGCGCCTGCCGACGACATGCGTCTCAGCGCTTAGGCATTTTTACCACTCGGTAGGACTTTACCTGCCGCCATTGATCCAGATCAAACTCCCTTTCCGTAGCTCAGCAAAAATGCATTCGTAACATTTGACGGCGCGACAAGCTATTGATTTGAAAGGATGTTCTCCTGTGTTGTTTATGCCGCGCACGCTTGAATTGTTACTTGCATTAGCGGGGGCTCTGTCTATACTTGAGCTAGTTGATCTACATCAACACGCGTTCCCAACTCCGAACGCTTCAGATGCCTGGCACTACAACACCAGCCCCCTAGAACGGCGTCTTCTCTCTCTCAGTCAGTCTTAAATTCGCTCACCATAAAGGGATGTCACTCATGATTTCTGCAGAAAGCTTCAAGGCTATTGCCGACCTGGACCTGGAACCAATCAAGGTGAAACTGATGCACGTGGAATCTGGCGAAGGCTGGTCGCTAGAAAAGGTTAACGCAATCGAATTCGAATATCGCCGCTTCCTGTACCTGATGAAAATGTTCCCCAACGAGCAGACCGCTCCGCTGATGGATGTGGACATCTTCTGGCACTACCACATCCTCGACACGATGAAGTACTTCATCGATTGCGAGAACGTGTTCGGCTACTACCTGCACCACTTCCCATACATCGGCCTGCGCGGCGAAGATGACGAAGAGGCGCATGAGCGCGTGGGCAATCGCATGAAGGAGCTGTACGAAGAGACCTTCGGCGAAGCCTATTTCCGTAGCGCGGTCGCCTACTCCGGCCGCGTTGCCGCCGAAGCTGCTGCAGACGGCACCCAGGTTGCTTATTCGGGCCGCGTTGCCGATGAAGCAGGCGAGCAAGTGGCGTACTCCGGTCGCGTAGCAGCGGAAGCCGGCGCACAAGTCACTTACTCTGGCCGTGTCGCCGCCGAAGCTTCGCCACAAGTTGCCTACTCCGGCCGGGTTGCTGCGGAAGCTGCACCTCAAGTGGCATACTCGGGCCGCGTCGCTGCGGAAGCTGCGCCGCAAGTGGCTTACTCCGGCCGTGTTGCTGCTGAAGCCGCACCACAAGTCGCCTACTCCGGTCGCGTTGCTGCTGAAGCCGCACCACAAGTCGCCTACTCCGGCCGCGTTGCTGCTGAAGCCGCACCACAAGTCGCTTACTCCGGCCGCGTTGCTGCCGAAGCTGCACCGAAGGTTGCCTACTCGGGCCGCGTTGCAGCGGAGGCAGCACCGCAAGTAGCTTACTCGGGCCGTGTCGCGGTTGCTTATTCGGGCCGCGTTGCGTCGAACGCTGCGCCGCAAGTCGCCTACTCCGGCCGCGTGGCCGCCGAAGCCGCACCGCAAGTGGCTTACTCCGGCCGCGTCGCATCGGAAGCCGCACCGCAAGTCGCCTACTCCGGCCGCGTGGCAGCCGAAGCAAAGACTGCCTACTCGGGCCGTGTGACGGCAGAAGCGAGAACGGCATACTCCGGCCGTGTCGCCGCTGACGCGCAGACTGCCTACTCCGGCCGCGTAGCAGCCGGCGCCCAAACCGCCTACTCCGGCCGCGTCAGCGCCGAAGCCCAGGCGGCATCGCAATCACTGTTCTACACCGCCCGTCCTCGCCTGGCAGCCGCCTGAGCCTGACCGAGCATACAAATGAAAACGGCCGCCACCTGCTAGCAGGTGCGGCCGTTTTTTTCGTCCGAACGAAAGCTTAGTGCGCCATCAGTTCACGCAGTTCACGGATGCTGAAATCGCTGATTTCATGCATGCGGATCAGGATGGTCGCGCCGATTGGCAGCGTGTTGTGACGGATCTTGCTGATCACAGGTGGAGCAACTTCCAGCGCGCGGGACAGGGCTGCGTCATTTTTCAGTTGCAGCTTTTCGATGATGGCGTCCAGAACGCGGTTCGGATTGTAAGACGACGATGCAGTAATTTCTTTCAGAGAGCTCATGACTAGTACTTTTTCAATGTGTTGCGTGGTCGCAACAAAATTATTGGCGGAATTTTCGACAAAGAGCGCCAGAAAAAGCCGTTGTTGACGCAATTTTCGGCACACGGAGCGTATCATACACCGTTTTATTGCCGTTCGCTTAACGCCGTGAGATTTTGATAGATTCTAGCGCGCAAAGCTGTGCTAGGAATTCATATAGTTTAACAAAAATGCTACTTCTGGTCGTTTGTTGCTGAAGTAAATGGCCAGCAGAGCCAGGCAAACGTGATCCAGACCAGGGCGGGAGGCAGGTACATCAGGGCCGCAGGCATGGGAGTGTACTCCGAACGCCAGTCCAGGCGGCGCCTGATTTCCTCGGGTGAAGGCGGGGGAAGGTGGGCATGGCCACGCTGGGCCAGGTAAACACGGACTTGCTCCTTGGTGGGATGGCTATACATGGCGCCCTCCTTGGCAGACATTGGCACAAGATAGCGCCGGCAGCATCACGGGCGCTTGATGCATCTCAAGGCTGCTGCAACATCCGGGTACAGCAGCCGAACCTGCAACTCCTCCTTCAAGCGCCGGTTCGCCAGCCTGCGCGACTCCGACATGAAGGACAACAGGGTTGGCGCCACGGCCTGCGCCAATGCTGCGCGATCGAGGCGAGGTGGGCGCGGCAAGCCGAAATGATCGGCCACCATGTCGAAATAGTCCCCCATTTTGAGTTCCGTGTCATCCACTGCGTGATACACACGGTTACAAAATCCTTTGCGCAAGGCCGCCAAAACAACACGCGCCAGGTCGTCGGCGTGGATATGGTTGGTGTAAACGTCATCTTGCGGCCGCAACGCGGGCGTGCCCTGCTCCAGGCGCTTGATCGGCAGCCGGTCCGGCGCATAAATACCCGGCACGCGCAGGATGGACAGGCGCCCCTCGGCCCGGCGCGCCCAGGAGCGCAGCACCTGCTCCGCATCGACCCGCCGCAGCGCCCGCGCATTGCGAGGCGCAACGGTCTGGGTTTCGTCGGCCCAGCGTCCGCCCAGGTCGCCGTACACGCCGGTGGTGCTCACATAAACCACTTGCGCCCGGTCAGGTAAAATGGCGGTCACATTGCGGGTGCGCCGATCCAGCACACCCTCGCCCGGCGGTGGAGCCAGGTGCACGACCTGGTGCGCCAGCCCGGCCAGGCGACGCAGTGACTCGGGCTGGTCCAGGTTGGCCAGCAGCGGCACGGCGCCCGCCGCACGCAAATCGGCAAAGCGCTCGCGCTGGCTGGTCACGGCAAATACGCGGTAATGCGCGCGCACCAGAGGCAGCAGACGCATGCCCACATCGCCGCAACCAATGACCAGCAGGCGCGGCTTGTTGAATTTTTTACTGATTTCCATTTTTAAGATTGTATGTCTTTCCAAATAACTGTTCAGCCTAGCGGCCACCAATTCACCTGCGAAGACGACGAAACCGTGTTGGCCGCTGCCATGCGCGCGGGCGTCGGCCTGCCTTACGGCTGCAAGAATGGCGCCTGCAGCTCCTGCAAGGGCAAGGTCGTGTCGGGTTCCGTCAGCCACAAGGCGCACCAGCGCCGCGCCCTGAGCGAGGAAGAGGAAGCGGCCGGCATGTCCCTGTTCTGCTGCGCGATTCCGCATTCCGACCTGGTGCTGCAAGCGCGCGAAGTGGTGGGCAGCGGCGAATTCCCGATCAAGAAAATGCCGACCCGCGTCAATTCGCTGGAAAAGATGGCCCCGGACGTGATGGTGCTGACCCTGCAGCTGCCGGCCAACGAAACCTTCCAGTACAAGGCCGGCCAATACCTCGAATTCCTGCTGCGCGACGGCAAGCGCCGCGCCTATTCGATTGCCACCGCTCCTGAAGGCGGCGCGATCACCCTGCACATCCGCCACATGCCGGGCGGCCTGTTCACCGACCAGGTGTTCAGCACCATGAAAGAGCGCGACATCCTGCGTTTCGAAGGCCCGCTGGGCACCTTCTTCGTACGCGACGATTCCGACAAGCCGATGGTGCTGCTGGCATCCGGCACCGGCTTCGCACCGATCAAGGCGATTGTGGAGCACGAACGCGCCAGCGGCTCCAAGCGCCCGATGACGCTGTACTGGGGCGGCCGCCGCCCGCAAGACCTGTACATGGACGCGCTGTGCCGCCAGTGGGCGGAAGAACTGCCGAACTTCAAGTATGTTCCGGTGGTTTCCGACGCCCTGCCGGAAGAAAACTGGAGCGGCCGCACCGGCTTCGTCCACCAGGCCGTGATCGACGACCTGCCGGACATGTCGGGCTACCAGGTCTACGCCTGCGGCGCCCCGATCGTGGTCGAATCGGCCAAGCGCGATTTCGTCAAGGATTGCAAGCTGCCGGAAGATGAGTTCTACGCGGACGCCTTCACTTCCGAAGCAGACCTCCAGCAACCTTAAGTCTTTCCCCGCGCTGCGTGCCGTGGGGCGCGCAGCGCCCTTCGGCTCCCCCAAGCACGCAAACGTATGTCATCCAACGGTTTCTCTGTCCTCCGCCACCGCAACTTCGCCTTCTACCTGTCAGCCCGCCTGCTCGGCACCATCGCCGTACAAATGCAGAACGTCGCCATCGGCTGGCAAGTCTACGCACAAACCAAGAACCTTTACTACCTCGGCATGATCGGTCTGGCGCAATTCGCGCCCTTCCTGCTGCTGATCCTGTACGCCGGCCACGCTGCCGACCGCTATAACCGCCGCAACATCATCGCCACCTGCCTCGGCGCGCAACTGGTCTGCGGGCTGGCGCTGCTTGGCTACACACACAGCGGCTTCAGCGCCGTATGGCCGATCTTCGCCGTGCTGGTGCTGTATGGTAGCGCTCGCGCTTTCATGAGTCCCGCCACGCAGGCGGTGTTGGTGAACATGGTGCCGACCGAAGATTTCAGTCGCGCCGTTGCGCTATCCAGCTCCACCTTCCAGGTCGCCGTGATCCTCGGCCCGACCCTGGGCGGCCTGCTGTACATCTACGGCCCCGGCACCGTGTACACGGTCACCTCGCTCATGCTGCTGGCGGCCGTGGTGCTGATGACGCTCACCCGCCCTGCCCCGCAAGCCACGCGCAAGGAGCCGGCAACCTGGCACAGCGTGCTGGAAGGACTGCGCTTCGTGTGGTCGCGCCCCATTATGCTGGGCGCCATTTCGCTCGACCTGTTTGCCGTGCTGTTCGGCGGCGTCACCGCCCTGCTGCCGGCACTGGCGCATGACGTGCTGCACGTCGGCCCAACCGGGCTTGGCCTGCTGCGCACAGCACCGGGCGCCGGCGCCGCGCTTTGCTCGATCGCGCTGGCGTTCTGGCCGATTACGCGCCGCGTTGGCGCCTGGATGTTCGGCGGCGTCGCCGTGTACGGAATTTGCACCGTGATCCTCGGCACCACGTCCAGCTTCACCCTCGCCCTGGCCTGCCTGCTGTTGCTTGGCACCGGCGACATGATCAGCGTGTACGTGCGCCATCTGCTGGTGCAGTTCGAAACACCCGACGAAATCCGCGGCCGGGTCAGCGCCGTGAACGCCGTGTTTATCGGCGCCTCCAACGAGCTCGGTGAATTCGAATCAGGCGTCACCGCCGGCTGGCTGGGACTGACGCGCGCCGTGATCTTCGGCGGCGTCGCCACCCTGGCCGTAACCGGCATCTGGGCCTGGCGCTTCCCGATCCTGTCGCGCATGGACCGCTTCCCCCATCACGGCAAGTAGTAAGATTGGCTGCATGAGCTATCACATCGTTCGAAGCCGCCCCCATTTGAGCGCCGCCATCGCGGTCGGCGCACTGGCCGGCGTCTTCCTGCCATCGCACTGGAAGCCTCTGGTGCGCGTACTGTCAGCATGGGACATCGCGGTCTGGATGTACCTGTTCACAGTAGGCTGGATGATGATGCGCGCCGACCACCGCGAAGTGAAGCGCACCGCCGCACGCCAGGATGAACGCGCAGCGACCATCCTGGCCAGCCTGGTGGTCGCCACGGTCGCCAGCATGATCGCCATCAGCAGCGAACTGGCCAGCCTGCGCGACATGCCGGCCAGCGAGCGGGGACTGCATTACGCCTTCGTGGTGGTGACGCTGGTAGGCTCCTGGTTCCTGGTCGGCACCCTGTTCTGCTTCCATTACGCCCATTTGTATTACAAGGCCGAAGGGCGCCAGCGCCCCCTGTCCTTCCCTGGCGGCGAAACCCAGCCGGATTACTGGGATTTCCTGTACTTCTCCTTCACGATTGCGGTGGCCGCCCAGACCTCGGACGTATCGGTGCAATCGCCCGCCATGCGCAAGCTGGTGCTCGGCCAGTCCGTGCTGAGCTTCTTCTTCAATCTTCTTATCCTGGGTTTATTTGTGAATATGGCGGCTTCGCTGATGTAGGCGTATGATGAAATCGCGTGGCAACACGTTTTGGTTAACAAACGGGAGCAGCATATGCAAATCAGTGTGAACACCGACAAAACCATCGAACGTACTGCAGGCCTGGACGACCATGTGAAAGAAGTGGTCAAGGCTGCACTCCACCGGTTCGGCGAGCACATCGGACGCGTCGACGTCCACCTCAGCGAAGGCAATGCACAGAAGTCCTCTGACGGAGATATCCGCTGCATGATCGAGGCGCGCGTCAACGGCTACCAGCCGATTGCCGTCACCGACCACGACGCAACCCTGCATCAATCCATCAACGGCGCAGCAGACAAGCTGCAACGAGCCATCGACAGCGCATTGGGCCGCCTGAACGACGGCAAACGCCACACGTCCCAGCCCAACTTCGAAGAGGCTGAGGAATAATCCTTAGCTCGCGGCGGCCAGGCCCTTCAGGTATCGAATACCTTGCAGGGCACGGCTGCCGTACCAGGACATCATTTCCCCATCGACCAACTGCACCGGCTTGCCGATCTGGCGCTCCAGCGCGTCCACGTGTTCTTCCGTGAAGCGGTAAGGCTCCGACGACAGCAGCACCTGGTCCACGTCATGCACCAGCGCGTCGCTCCATTGGAAGCTTGGATAGCGCACGTCGCCGATTTCAGGGATCGACCAGCCGATCAGCGCCAGCATGCGGGCGATATAGGTATCGCGCGAGACCGTCATCCACGGGTCTTTCCAGATGCAGTACAACACGCGCTGCGGGCGGCCTTTTTGCACTAGCGCCAGTTCGCGTTCGAACTCGCCGCACCAGGCATCCGCACGCTCCTGCGCGCAGAACACCCCGCCCATCAACTGCACCATCGCCAGGTTATCGCGCGGTTCGATCGGATGCGTGACCACGATATTCGGCACGAACTCCGCAAGCTTGTCGACGGTAGGCTTTTCGTTTTCGTCGATATTCACCACCAGGTGGGTCGGCGCCAGCTTGCGGATCTTTTCGATATTGACGTCCTTGGTGCCGCCAACCTTCGGGATATTGCGCACCACGTCCGCCGGATGGATGCAGAAACCCGTTCGCCCCACCAGTTGCGGCGCCAGGCCCAGGTCGCAAAGAAGCTCGGTAATCGAAGGCACCAGCGAAACAATGCGCGCGTTTGGAGCGGCCGCATGCTGCTGGCCGAGGATGTCGGTAAAAGTCATGGGCGATATTGAACCACACTTAGGCTATCATTAACACCTGTTGATACCGCAGTAAGAAAGTTCATCTTGAAACCGATTGGCACCTTCGGCGCATCCGCTTACCAGATCCAGGCCATGCAACTATTCCGCGGCGCCGACAGCCTGCGGATTGCGCCGCTGTTGAAAGACTGCCCGATCGTGCAGGTCGAACAGGGCGAAGCAGTCGCCGACCCGCAGCGCGCCCGCCTGTACATCGTACTGCGCGGCGCCTTGTCGGTAGCGGCGGACATGAGCACCGGCATGGCAGACGGCACCGTCAGCAAAGTACTGCCCGGCGAAAGCGTCGGCGAACAGGCCGTGCTTGACGAAGAAGCCAACCAGGCCACGATCACCGCGCTGGAGCAAAGCGAATTGTTGGTGATCGAAGCGGAGCTCGCGTGGGAATTGATCGACGCCGCCAATGGCGTAGCGCGCAATCTATTGCGCCTGCTCTCCTTCCGCATCCGCGCCGCCAATGCGCAGATGCGCAAGCGCCAGAAACTGGGCGAATTCTATCGGCAGCTCTCGATGGTGGACGGCCTGACCGGCCTGTATAACCGCGCCTGGCTGAACGACTTCCTGCCGCAGCTGGTCGCCAGCGCCAAGGGCACCGGCAAGCCGCTGTCGCTGATCATGCTCGACATCGACCACTTCAAGAAATTCAACGATAGCCACGGCCACCTGCAAGGCGACGAAGCCCTGCGCACCGCCGCGCAAGTGCTGACCGGCGCCTTGCGCCCGACAGATTTCGCGGTCCGCTACGGCGGTGAAGAAATGATGGTGGTGCTGCCCGAAACGAATGTGCAGGTGGCGGAAGCCGTCGCCGGCCGCCTGTGCCAGCGCATGCGCGATGCTGTGGTATTTGACGACATGCGCCTGCCGCTGCCGCACATCACCAGCTCCTTCGGCGTCGCAGCGCTGGGACCCGGGCAGGACGAAACCGCCCTCATCGCCGCCGCCGACGCAGCGCTCTACCGCGCCAAGGATTCCGGCCGCAACCGCGTCGAAGTCGCTCCAGGTAAATCCAATGAAGTATAAGGTCCGGATTTCCTTCCTTTTCCTGGGCCTGACGTTGCCGATCGCACAGGCTCAAGGCAGCGATCAATCTCTGGCAAACCAGTTCCAGGATGCGCTGAAGGTAGTGTCAGGCATCTACTACCAGCCTGTAGCTGAGACACAACTGCTTGCCGGCTGCTCAGAGGAACTGATCCGCGGTGGCAATCCAGCGCGGCCGGCCAGTTCTGTCGGCGACCTTTCCCGCCTAGCCCAGGAGCTCAGCACCGCGAATCCAGCACAATTCACTGAAACCAGCTTGCGGGACCTGTGCTTCAAAGGGATGTTCAGTCGCCTGGACAAGCAATCGGCCTATCTGAACGAAGCCGAACTGAATAGGCTCCGAAACGAAGCTGCCGGCCCCGCCAAGCCTGTCCAGGCCTATCAGATTGAAGGGCGTTTTCTCTACATCAGGATCGAGCAGTTTCAGGAAAAAACCGTTGGGGAACTAGCTGATGTGCTGAAACGCGCAAACGCGCAGCCAATTCGGCCGGCAGCGTTCGTCCTGGACCTGCGAGATTGTCCCGGCGGATTGCTGACGACTTCGATAGGCGTCGCAGCCGCCTTCTTGCCGAAAGGCTCCATCGTATTCGCCACGAAGGGGCATCATCCGAACGCAAGCCAAACCTTGCTGGCACTTCCCGAATACTATGCGCTGTATGATAAAAAAAACGAGCCATTGCAGGATTTACCACAGGAAGCCAGGACGGTACCGTTGGCAGTCCTGGTCAATCATAAAACGACATCTGGCGCCGAAGCTGTGGCTGGAGCACTGCAATTTCACCGCCGCGCTGACATTGTCGGCGAGCAGACCGCCGGAGTTGGCATGATTCAAACCTTCCGCCCACTCCTAAACCAGACCATGTTCAAGTTGACGTCGGCGCAAATCATCCTGCCCAGCGGCCGCGAATTAGAGGTCAACGGCATTGCCCCTAACTTGAGCGCCGGTAGCGACGAGGCATTGAAGGCGGCACTCGATCATCTCAAGGCCATTCCGCTGAACTAGGCCTGGCCGCTTTGCGACTCGTCGGTGGATGAAGCCTGCCTTTGGTTTGAAACAAAGGCATCCAGGCCTTTCTGCACCAGCTCGTAGGTCTTGTCGATGTTGGAGGCAATGTCGCCTCCCAGCACCTTCAAGCCCTGCAGGATATCGCGCGCTTCCTTGAAGCCTTTTTCGATGCCGCCCTTGATGGTGTCCATGAAGCGGTTCAGGGCATCGTCGCCCTCCAGCTCGGAATGCTGTTGCTGGAATGCGCTGAAGAAGGCGGTCGATAGCGATACAATGCGCCCCGCCGTGCCTTCCGGCGAATTGTCCTGGCCGGCAGCGTTCTGGATCGCATCCGGCCCAAAATCGGCCTCAAGCTGCTCGTTGATCGAGGTGATTGCCGATTTGTAGACCAGCGCCAGCGGGTCATTTTCGGAATTCAGCGAAACCGAGGCCGATTCTTGCAGGATCGACACATTCAGCTGCATCTTGGCCCGGGTGGACGCCGAAATAGCCGTGTCATTGCTCGCCGTGGCGGGCGTGGCACGGGTGTTGACGGAAATGGAATTTGACACAACAGTCCTCCTTGCCTCAGCATTCGATAACGAGAACCAACATTTGCACCATGAGTAACCATACCTTCCTGTGGCATGACTACGAAACCTTCGGCGCCGTGCCACGCCGTGACCGCCCAGCCCAGTTTGCCGCTATCCGTACCGACGCAGAGCTGAACGAAATCGGCGAGCCGATCATGCTGTTCTGCCAGCCAGCCAACGATTACCTGCCTGACCCGGTCGCCTGCCTGATTACTGGCATTACCCCACAGCAAGCTTTGCAGCAGGGTGTGCCGGAGCATAAGTTCGCGGCAACTGTCGAGAAGGCCTTTTCGGAGCCTGGCACCATAGGCGTAGGCTACAACACTATCCGGTTTGACGATGAAGTGACGCGCTTCTTGTTCTGGCGTAACTTGATCGATCCTTATGCTCGCGAGTGGCAAAACCAGTGCGGGCGCTGGGATTTGCTGGATGTGGTGCGGATGACCTATGCGTTGCGCCCCGAAGGTATTGAATGGCCCCTTAATGATAGCGGCAAACCGAGCTTCAAGCTTGAGCATTTGACGAAGGCCAATGGCCTGGTGCACGAGGCGGCGCACGATGCGTTGTCCGACGTGCGCGCGACCATCGCCCTGGCCCGCCTGATCCGCCAGAAGCATCCGAAGCTGTTCGATTTCTGCCTGGCCCTGCATAAGAAAGACCGCGTGGCCGAGGAGATCGGCTTGCACCTGGCGCGCGAACTGCGCCAGCCTTTCCTGCACGTGTCGGGCATGTTCCCGGCCGAGCGCGGCTGCCTGGCGCTGGTGTGGCCTTTGGCGCCGCATCCGTCCAACAAGAACGAATTGCTGGTGTGGGATTGCTCGTACGATCCGCAGGAGCTGTTTGCGCTGGATGCGGAGACGATCCGCATCCGCATGTTCACTCGCGCCGATGCAATGCCGGAGGGGATGACGCGCTTGCCGATCAAGAGCATCCACCTGAACAAGTCGCCGATGCTGGTGTCGAACCTGAAAACGCTGCGGCCGGAACTGGCCGAGCGCTGGGGGCTGGACCTGGAGTCGGCGCGTGCCCATGCGGCGCGTGCGGCGGCGGGGCCGGATATGTCGGCGATCTGGGAGCAGGTGTTCTGGCGTCCTGTCGGCGAGCCGGCGGATGTGGATGAAGATCTGTACGGGGGCTTCGTCAGCAATGGCGACAAGCGCTTGCTGGAATCGCTGCGGCGCGAGCATCCGGCCAAGCTGGCGTCGGCTTCACCGCATTTCCAGGATGACCGGTTGGGCGAGCTGTTTTTCCGCTATCGGGCGCGCAACTTCCCGCAGACCTTGTCCGAGGAGGAGCATGAGCATTGGGAGCAGCATCGTGCGGCGCGCTTGTTTGAGGGCGCTGGCGGGGCGCGCACTGTCGATGAATTGTTCTCCGAGCTCGATCGACTGGGCGCGGAGGCCGATGAGCGGGGGCAGGAAGTGCTGGCTGCCTTGTATGACTACGTTGAAATGATTGCGCCAGAGCGCTACTAAAACCGGTAAGGCGGTGTCTGACCCACAGGGTCAGACACCCGGCTCGCAGCTGCCGCTGGCAAGTGTCAGACCCTGTAGGTCTGACGGGACGGCCATCCGGCTGGTTTACCGGGTTTAAGCGCGATGCGCGTTGATCGCGTCGCGCGTCTCCTGCGCCACGCGGCGTGCGGCGGCCGCGAAGTCTTCACTACCTTGCGGGGCTGCGTACAGGATCGCGCGCGACGAATTGATCATCATGCCGGTGCCGTTATACGTGCGGCCAGCCTTGACGGTCGCCTCAATATCGCCACCCTGCGCACCAATCCCCGGCACCAGCAGCGGCATGTCGCCCACAATCCCGCGCACCTGGGCCAGTTCCTCAGGGAAGGTTGCACCCACCACCAGCGCGCACTGGCCATTGGCATTCCACTTTTCAGCCACCAGCTTGGCAACGTGCTGGTACAGCGGCTTGCCATCCACCTTCAGGAATTGCAGGTCCGAGCCGCCGGCGTTCGAGGTGCGGCACAGGATGATCACGCCACGGTCGCTCCATTCCATGTATGGCTCGACGGAGTCGGAACCCATGTACGGATTCACGGTCACCGCATCCGCGCCATACCGGTCGAACGCTTCACGCGCATACTGCTTGGCGGTAGCACCGATGTCGCCGCGCTTGGCGTCCAGGATCATCGGGATGTGCGGATAGTTTTCCTTGGCGTAGGCGCAGATCTTTTCGAGCTGGTCTTCCGCGCCCAGCGCCGCGAAATAGGCAATTTGCGGCTTGAACGAGCATGCCAGGTCGGCGGTAGCGTCGATAATCTCGGTGCAGAACTGGTAAATGCCTTGCGGGTTGTTCTGGAATTGCGCAGGCAGGCGCGCCATATCCGGGTCCAGGCCAACGCACAGCAGGGAATCGTTGGCTGCCCAGGCAGCGGATAATTTTTCGATAAATGTCACAGCGGGCCTCTTTTTTCTTGCGTTGCAAACCCTACATTATAACGGGGCGGGTGTGTGCATTGCCGCACATGGCTGCCAGCTAATTGCGTGTATATTTCGATAATACGTTCCAAGGAGCGAATGATGCGAAACTTTCTGGCAATGAGCGTGCTGGCGACAGTTCTGCTGTCCGGCTGCGGTTACAACGAGTTCCAGGCCAAGGACGAAGCGGTCAAGGCGCAGTGGGGCGAGGTGGTCAACCAGTACCAGCGGCGGGCCGACCTGATCCCGAACCTGGTGAATACGGTCAAGGGCTATGCCTCGCACGAGCGCGAAACCCTGGAGGCGGTGACCAGGGCGCGTGCTTCAGCCACCAGCGTGCAGGTGACGCCCGAGGTGCTGAATAATCCGGGCGCGCTGCAGAAATTCCAGCAGGCGCAGGGTGAGCTGACCAATGCCTTGTCGCGGCTGATGGTGGTGGCCGAAAAATATCCCGACCTGAAGGCGGATGCCAGTTTCCGCGACCTGCAATCGCAGCTCGAAGGCACGGAGAACCGCATCACCGTAGCACGCCAGCGCTATATCGCCTCGGTGCAGGACTTCAACGTCCTGGCGCGGCGCTTCCCGACCAACCTGACGGCGAAGATGTTCGGTTATGACGTGAAGCCGAGCTTCACCGTCGAAAACGAGAAATCCATTTCAACCGCTCCAACGGTGGACTTCAACAAGAAGTAAGGAGTCGCAATGGCGACCACACCACGCCAAACGCGCGGAGGCGGTAAGGCTTCCAGCCGCGACGAAGACCGGCTCAGCGATCCGCTGATCGATCGCGACCTGGCGCGGCGCACTGGCGGGCTGGCTGAGCATGCCCGGCGCTGGAGCATCCTGCCTGGCTCGCCTTGGCTCAGGGTCGTGATCGGGGTTGCCATACTTTTGCTGCTGGCGCTGGTCGTCACCGGCGCCCGCGCTGCGGATGGCTTTGTCGCGGTGCCGGCACATGCGGCCCGCGTTACCGACCAGGCGGGCATGTTGAACCCGCAGCAGCGCTCGGCCCTCGATGGCGTACTGGCGGACTATGAGCGCAAGACCGGCAGCCAGATCGCCATCCTGCTGGTGCCTTCCACAGCACCGGAGGCGATCGAGCAATACAGTATCCGAGTGGCCGAGGCGTGGAAGCTGGGCCGTAAGGGCATCGATGATGGCGTGCTGCTGGTGGTGGCCAAGGATAACCCGTCCTCGCTGCGCAGGCTGCGGATTGAAGCCGGACGCGGTGTCCAGGGGACTCTGACGGATGCCCAATCAAAACGTGTTTTGCAGGATGTGATTGCGCCGCATTTCCGGCAAGGCGATTTCTATGGCGGGCTCGCGGCGGGCATGAGTGCAATCGCGACTTTACTGGATAAGGAACACTTCCCTGCCCCGCCGGGCGCTCAAGGCAGCGCCGCACCAACCGATGGCGGGATCGCAAGCGGGTCTGCCAGTGCAAGCGGTGGCGTTGCCGGCATGGCGCAAACGGCGGGTGCGGGCGGCATTCCTGGGAATGACGGCTCGAATGCGACGCAAAATGCCGCGAACTCCGGCGCGACGAATGGCCCCGGCAGCACTGGCGGTGCAACGGAGCCGGGGCGGCGCGGCTCAGGCGACGGTGGCGGCTGGTCCGCAGGCTGGCTATTCCCCTTGCTGCTGTTCGGCGTGTTCGTCGTGCTGCCGATGCTGCGCGGCGGCTCGCGGCGCGGCTTGCGGCGCGGCGGCTGGGGTTCGGACGCAACAGGGGTGCTGCTTGGTGCGGCATTGGGCAATGCCTTGAGCGCCGCGGCGCACCGCAGCAGTGGCGGAAGCAGTTGGGGCGGTGGTGGCTTCGGCGGCGACAGCGGTGGCGGCTTCAGTGGCGGCGGGGGCACCTTCGACGGCGGCGGCGCCTCGGGAGACTGGTGATGGCAAACCAACCCACAACGTTCTTCGGCCGCTGCAAACGCGCCTGGCGCCATATGACAAACGGCACCGGCGCCGGCAAGCGCGCCTTCCCGCCGGCCACGCTGCAAGCGATCGAACAGGCCATCACGCTGGGCGAGCAGCGCCACCGCGCCGAAGTGCGCCTGATCGTGGAACCCGGCCTGGACGCCCGCGCGGCCTTCAACAACGTCAGCAACCGCCAGCGCGCCCGCGCCCTGTTCGCGCAGTACGGGGTATGGGATACCGAGGAAAATTGCGGTGTCCTCATCTACATCAACCTCGCCGCGCGTGAAGTCGACATCGTGGCCGACCGCCACGTCGGCCGTCTGGTCGCCGACACGGAATGGCAAACCATCTGCCGCACCATGACCACCGGCTTCGCCCAGGGCGACTACCACGCCCCCACTTTATCCGCACTGGAACAGCTCAACACACTGTTGGCGCGCCACTACCCTGCCGACGGCACACGGCCCAACCAACTGCCCAACGACGCGGTCATCCTCTAAAATAAGCTTCCTAACCGACAAGCGGAAGCGATATGAAATTAACGAATAAAGTAGCCATCGTCACCGGCGCCACCCAGGGTATCGGCCTGGCTTGCGCGCAGCGCCTCATTACCGAAGGGGCCAAGGTCATGCTGGTGGACATCAAGCCGGAAGGCGCCCAGGCAGCCGAAGCGCTGGGCGACCAGGCGCGCTTCTTCGCCGCCGACGTCAGCCAGAAGGCCGACGTGGATGCCCTGGTCGCAGCGACCCTGGCTGCCTTCGGCCGCATCGATATCCTGGTCAACAACGCGGGCGTAACCCACAAATGCAGCTTCCTCGACCTGGCGGAAGCCGATTTCGACCGCGTACTGGGCATCAACCTGAAGTCCATGTTCCTGTGCGGCCAGGCCGTGGCGCGCGAGATGGTCAAGCAGCAGAGCGGCTGTATTATCAATATGTCAAGTGTGAACTCGGAACTGGCGATTCCGGACCAGGTGCCTTACGTGGTCTCAAAAGGCGGCGTCAACCAGCTGACCAAGGTCATGTCGCTGAACCTGGCCCCGTATGGCATTCGTGTCAACGGTATCGGCCCCGGCACCATCCTGACCGAACTGGCAAAACAGGCGGTCCTGGCCAGCCCGGAAGCCAAGCGCACCATTTTGTCGCGCACTCCTTTGGGGCGTTGCGGTGAGCCGGAAGAGGTGGCTTCCATATGCGCTTTCCTCGCTAGCGACGATGCCAGCTACATGACCGGACAGACGCTTTTCGTGGACGGCGGCCGCATGGCGCTGAACTACGTTGTACCAGTTAAAGAATAGTTATACGAAATCTGAATAACGATTATCGAAAAGGAAAATTGGACTAATATGTGGCGGCGCACCATAATTGCACATGTCTCCACTATTCTCCTCCAAGAAAATAGTTTAAGCCCGCTTTAACCAGCGGGCTTTTTTTTGGCCATAATTCATGAGGTGGCAAGCGGGAGGGACTACGGTGGACAAACTGTTGAACCGGCTGAAACTTTGGCAACGTTTTGCGATCCTGGGCCTGATGGGCTTGCTGCTCGTCGCGCCGCCCTTCTACTTGTTCCTGTCCGAGAACAACCGCAATATCCACTTTTCCGCTGCCGAACAATCCGGACTCAAACCCGGCGCCCAGGCCCTCGACCTGCTTCAAAGCATCCAGCAGCATCGCGGCCTGTCGGCGGCCTTCGTCGGCGGCGGCCAGTTGGCCAGCGAACGCAGCGCCAAGGAAGCGGAAGTCAATCGCCTGCTGCTCGGCATGTCGTCCATGCTGGCCGAGGGCGATGGCCAGGACCGCAAGATGTTCGCCCGCATCCGCGATGAATGGACCGCCCTGGCGCGCGACGTCAGCACGCGCAGCCTGGCCACCGTGGAAAGTTATGAGCGCCACACCGCCCTGTGCGAATTCACCCTGCTCTTCATCGAACAGCTGGCCGACCAGTCCGGCCTATCGCTCGACCCCGATGCCGACTCCTACTACCTGATGCGCGCTGTCTATTTCGACCTGCCGCGCGTGGCGGAAGACCTGGGACAGATGCGCGCCCGCGGCGCCGGCTTCCTGGCCACCCGCAAGATCGATATCGAGGGCCGCGCCATCATGTACGGACTGCTCAGCAAGGCGCGCCACGCCAGTGCCAGCATGCAGCGCACCGTCGGCAAGGCGTATGCTGCCAATCCCGTGCTGAAACAGAAGCTCGATGGGCCGGTCGCTGCCGCCACCGCCGCTGCCGCGGAAGTGACCGAGCTTGCACGCACGCGCATTGTCATGGCCGACGCGCTGGACTACGCGGCGCCGGACTACATCGCCGCCACCACCCGCGCCATCGACCAGCAATTCAGCGCCGGCGATTCGGCGTTTGCCCTGCTCTCGGCCCACATCGAACAGCGCCTGAAGGAACAGGCCGAAACACGCAAGCTGCTGGCCGGCGGCGTCATTGCGATAGCGCTGCTGGCCGTCCTGGTCGGCTATGCCATCAGCCATCACCTGATCCGGCAAATCGGCGGCGAACCGTCGGAGGTATGCGAAGTACTGCAGCAAGTCGCCCAGGGCGACCTGACCCAGCGCATCCAGTTGCACCGGGACGATCGCAGCAGCCTGGCCTATGTGGTGCAGGAAATGGCGCTGCGCCTGCACGCCACCGTCACCAGCGTGCGCCAGTCGGCCGATACCCTGGCCAACGCGGCAGCACAGGCCAGCGCCACCGCGCAAGCCTTGAGCACCAGCTCCACCGAGCAGGCCGCCAGCGTGGAGCAGACCAGCGCATCGATCGAAGAAATGAGCGCCTCGATCTTCCAGAACCATGAGCACTCGCGCGTCACCGACGACATGGCATCACGCGTGGCAGGCTACGCGGTCGAAGGCGGCGACGCCGTCGCGCGCACGGTCACGGCAATGCAGCAGATCACGCGGGAAATCGCGATCATCGACGACATCGCCTACCAGACCAACCTGCTGGCACTGAATGCCGCCATCGAAGCGGCGCGCGCGGGCGAACACGGCAAGGGTTTTGCCGTCGTGGCGGCGGAGGTGCGCAAGCTGGCCGAACGCAGCCAGGCCGCGGCGCAGGAAATCAGCGGCGTGGCGCAAGACAGCGTGGCTGTGGCCAACCAGGCCGGCAAGCTGTTGAAGGAAATCGTGCCGGGCATCAGCAAGACCTCGGAGCTGGTGCAGGAAATCAATGCCGCATCGCGCGAACAAAGCAGCGGGGCCAGCCAGATCAGCGAAGCGATCAACCAGCTCAGCGAAACCACCCAGCGCAATGCCGCCGCTGCCGAACAGCTTGCGGCCACCGCCGAAGAATTGGCCAGCCAGGCCGAAACCCTGCTCGACGCTGTTGCTTTCTTCAAAGTTTGAACGAAGCTTGATTTATGTCATGGTGCTGTCACAGCCGATCCCTATAATGGCTACATCTGCTGCACACGCAATCGATATGCGTGGCGGCAGAAGGTGCGCCGGCCTAGTGCCGGCGCAACCGCTTCCGTGGTATCTTCCCACCCATGCAAAAATTCCTCACCCTGCTGTTCCTCAGCGACGCTCACGCACGCCTGCGCTTCTGGGGCGCCATCACCCTCTTCGTCCTTAACTGCATCATCGGCTCGATTCCCGGCGCGCGCGCCGAAGCGGCGGAATATGCCAGCGGCCTGGTACTGCACAGCTTCGGCTATTCGGTGCTGGCGTTCATGCTGTTCACCGGCTGCAAAGGCGAGCCCGCGCAGCGCGCGCTCAAGGCCGTGTTCGGCATCGCCATCATGGGCGCCATCGATGAGATTGTTCAATCCTTCTTCCCTTACCGCCACGGTTCGGTCGACGACTGGCTGGTCGACATGGCTGCCGCCATCATCGCGTCAACGGTGATGTGGGCCTTGTGGAGCTTGCGCAAGCGTCCTGCCGCTTGACGTGCGTCGGCCGTTAGCGGAACGGCGTACACTTCCCCGGCGCGCATATGGCTAATTTATGGGGGATATATGAAACTTTCCGTAATCATGCTGGTGAGCCTGGCCCTGGCGGGCTGCGCCCATGACAGCAGCAAGAAAACCGCCAGCATGGATGAAAGCACCAGCACCTCGACTGCCAGTGCTTCCGAAGGCAGCCAGACTGCCGCCAACTGGGATGGCGTGGTGCAGTCAATCGATCCGGCGGGTTCAATGTCGGCAGGCGGTGCGGTCGGGGCAGCGGCAGCCGGTAGCGGCAGCGGCTACCGCGTAACTGTGAAAAAGGCTGACGGTTCCATCGAGACCGTCAATGTGGACAGCATGCCCAGCTATCGCGTGGGCGACAACGTCCGCTATTCGAGTGGCTCGCTGAGCACCAGCCCTAAATACTAGTAGACCTTCTCGACCTGGTAGCCGTGCTGGCGCAACAGCGCCGGCACGCCTTTGTCGCCGACCAGGTGCAGCAGGCCGATGCCGATGAAGGCGTCGCCTTTGCGCATGATCGCTTCAATATTGGCTGCCATTTCAGGATTGCGCTTGCCCAGCAGGGTGCTGTCCATGAATCGGGCGGATACCGTGTCGCCCGAGGTTAATTCACGCGTGAGCGCAGCAATGCGTGAAGCATCTGCCGCGCCCCATGCTTCCACCAGCCCGGCCGATTTGCGCAGCGCGGCGCCGCTGTCGATATCGGCGATATTTTCCAGCAGGTAGGCTTCCTGCTGCGCATCGCTCAGCGAGCCGAACAGGCTAAGCTGGTAGTCGGCAGTCTCCAGCTCCTGCAAGGGTTTCTTCTGCTTGGAAGCATTGGTCAGCAGATAGCCTTCCACGCCGAGCCCGCGGTTGAAACCGCTCTTTTCGATTTCCTGTCCCACCAGGATGTTTGCCACCACCCATGGCCGGTAATGTTCGACGCTGGACAGCGGAAGTTTCACCTTATCCAGCGCGGCTTGCAGCCTGGCCAGCGCGGCCGGCGACAGGTGGTCGCGGATGGTTTGCCCTGCCGGGTATTGGCCGTGGCGCTCCAGCGCCCGGTAGTAGGGAGCGCTGGCACGCACGTCGAGCTCCAGCACCAGCGAACTGGACTTCGCCAGCGCTTCGGTGACTTCAGGTTCGAGCGGGAAGAAATCCTGCTTGCCCACGTGGATGGTGCCGAACAGGTAGGAAGTTTTGCCTTCGTGATGCACGCGGTACAGCGTGCCGCGGCGCGGCACATCGTTGACCTGGATCGCATCCGCGGGCGCGGCGGTATTCGCCGGCGGGATACTCATATCCATGGTGTGTGCCGACAGGGAAAATGACAATGCAGTCAGGAAGACAAGCTTGCGGAACATGGCATCTTTTCATGGGATGCCTGTGTCGCAGCCAGGCATGGGCTGAAGGCTTCCAGTGCGAAAACCTTGTTGCCCATGGTAATGTCATTTACTGCCGTAAAGCAATACTCGTTTCGCCAACAATGTCGACAATTACTTCGCCAATTCCACCAGGACGGCGGTATACATTTCCAGATTGAGAAGTAATTGTTTTTCCGTTATGAACTCGTGCTCCGAGTGGCCGGTGTAGACCTTGCCGGGCATGGTCGGGCCGAAGCTCACGGCGCGCGGGAACAGGCGCGAATTGGTGCCGCCGCCAATGGCAATCGGCTGCGGATCCTTGATGCCGGTGTAATGCGAAAACACTTTCATCAGGGTTGGCAGTTGCGGCGCCTTGTCCTGTACCCACGGCTCGCCAATCTGCGCCGCCAGGGTTGCGCGCGGCTGGTTTGCCGCCTTCCAGGCGTCGAAGGCCTCATTGATTTCCGCTGTCAGCTGCGCGGTTGTTTTTCCGCGCGGGCGGCGCAGGTTGATCCCCAGCACCAGGCCATTGTCGCTTGCCTTCAGGGTGGTCGGCGACACGGTCATCGGCCCCATGAAGTCATCGCTGTAGGCAATCTTGCCGAACCGCTCACCTTTCAGCCCGGTGCCGATCATGTCGTTGACGAAATCGACCATCATGCCTGCCTGGCTGGCGCCCCAGTGCTGCACGTCCAGCGCATCAGCCAGCATGGCGATGGCGTTCACGCCGTCTTCCGGTTTTGAGGAGTGTGCCGCCAGGCCTTTGGCGGTGACAGTCAGGCGCGAGCCCTGCCACGCGTACTGATAGGTCATGCCTTTCTGCTGCGCGGCACGGGTGCGGATAGCCGTCTCCAGCGCTGCATCGGCATTGTCGATCACTGCGCGCGCATCTTCCGGAATCTGGCTGTCGAAGAAACCACCGGTGAAGGTGTGGATCATGGCTCCGCTACCTGGGGCCGATGGCATGTTCGGCAAGGTCACGCGCACGCCGCCCCAGCCCTTCTCGGCAGTCACCGCAGGGTACTCGGCGTCGATGGTGATATTGGTCTGCGGCGGCGTATGGTTCTTGAGGAAGGCTTCCAACGGCGCCCAGTCCGATTCCTCGGCCATGTAGATATACAGTTCGATGCGCTTCTTCAGCGGGATATTGCGGTCCTTGATCGCCTTCATCGCATACATGGCGGTGGCGATCGGCCCCTTGTCGTCCTCGGTTCCGCGCCCCAGAAGCAGGCCAGGCTCGCTGGTGCGATCAAGCTTGAAAGGCGACTGCTTCCACTTGCTCGGGTCGACCGGCTGTACGTCACCGTGCGTGATCACGCCTACGCGTTCCTTGCTGTCACCCAGGCCAATCACCATGATGTAGCCATGGTCCGAGAAGTCCAGCCCCAGGTGCTTCGCTTCCTCCTTGATGAAACGCTTGAAACCGATGTGCTGAGGGTTCTTTTCGAACGGCACCTTCTCGTCGGCCACGGTGTTGAAGCTGACCATGCTGGCCAAGCTGTCGATGACCTTTTCGCCGTAGGTTTGACGGGCGTAGCGCGCGGCTGCGGTGGCGTCCTTGCTGAGGGGAGTTGCGGCATGGGCGGTGGCAAAAGCCAGCGTGGTGGCCAGTACAAGTCTCTTGATCATTATGCTATTGGTAGTTGGACAGGATTTTGTTGATGGTGCCTTCGCGCACCAGCTGGGTAATGGCGGCATCGACTTCCGCCAGGGGCACGCGGCCCTTTTCCGAAACGGCGCAGCGCGTTTGGTAGCTGCGCACAACCAGGGGTTCATGCACGTTGACCTTCTCGCCTTTGTGCAGCTGGTAGTCGTAAAACGATTTGATGGTGGCGACGTGGCGCAGGCGGCCCGCCGCCAGCTTGCGCAGGTTGGCCAGGTTCGAATGCGCGTCGGCGCGCACAAAGCCGGTGCCCATGGCTTTCACCATTTCCGGGTACTGGAACCCAAGCACGGAGCCGATCGGCTGTCCCCACAAGTCGAGCAGGCTTTGCGGCTGCGCCGCCGTCAGCGAGGAGATGACGATTTCCGTCTGCGGCATGAAGGCTTGCGTCCAGCCGAAATGCCCTTGCAGCCATTCGGGCAAGTACATGCACAGCACATCGCCCTGTCCTGATTCAAGCGCCATCGAGATGCGCTTGCGCGGCATCGGGAGCGTGACGGCGGTGCGGCCCATCTTTTGCGCCAGCGCCTCCGCCAGGTCCTTGTGGATGCCGCCCACGACTTCTCCGTTGCGGATATCCGCCATCGGCATCTCAGTGCCGGTATCGACCAGCATGACCACTTTTTCGGCATGCGCCGAGGCAGCGGTCAATAGTCCGAAGAGGATGGCGGAAATGGCTTTCATTTGGAAATATTAACCCACCAGCAGGCTTTTTGTTTCGGTGCTATCCTGCACCGCCATGAAACAAGAGCACCACATCACCCCTGCCATGATCCTGCTGCTGGCTGTCGCCAGCGGCCTGATAGTCGCCAACCTGTATTACGCCCAGCCGCTGGTGGGCCCGATCAGCCGGGCCACCGGGATTGAACCAAGTGCCGCAGGGCTGATCGTCACGCTGACGCAGATAGGCTACTGCCTAGGGCTGGCCTTCATCGTCCCGCTTGGCGACCTGCTGGAGAACCGCCGCCTGACCGTCACGCTCTTGGGCGGCACGGCGGTGGCGCTGCTGGGAGCGGCCATGGCGGGCAACGCTGCCACCTTCCTCGCGGCGGCCTTCCTGATCGGGCTTTGTTCGGCGGCGGCGCAGGTGCTGGTGCCGTTTGCCGCTCACCTGTCGGCGCCGGAACACCGGGGACAGACGGTGGGCACGGTGATGAGCGGACTACTGCTGGGGATCATGCTGGCGCGGCCGGTATCAAGCCTGGTGACCGATGCGCTGGGATGGCACGCGATCTTCTACATCTCCACCGCCGCCATCGGCGTACTCGCCCTCGTGCTGCAATTCCGCCTGCCGCAGCGCCGGCCGGAAGGCGGCTACCGCTACGGCGCGCTCCTGGCCTCCATGTGGACGCTGCTGCGCACCACGCCTGTCCTGCGCCGCCGCGCCGCCTATCAGGCATGCATGTTCGGCGCCTTCAGCCTGTTCTGGACCACCGTGCCGCTGGTGCTGGCAAGCCCGGCGTTCGGCCTGTCGCAGACCGGCATCGCGATCTTCGCCTTGCTGGGCGTGGCCGGCGCCATCGCATCGCCGATCGCCGGCATGCGCGCCGACCAGGGCAAGAGCCGTTCGACCACGCTGTTTGCGCTGCTCGCTGCAGCCGTGGCATTCGGCGCGCCTTTGCTCCTGCACGGCGGCCGCCAGTTCACCCTGGTATTGCTGGTGCTGTGCGGGATTGTGCTGGACATGGGCGCCTCCGCCAACCTGGTGGTCGGCCAGCGTGCCATCTTCTCGCTGGGTGCGGAGATGCGCAGCCGCCTGAATGGCGTGTACATCTCGATCTTCTTCGCCGGCGGCGCATTCGGTTCCTGGCTGGGTGGCTGGACCTGGGCCCGCTTCGGCTGGCACGGTGTACTCATCGCCGGGCTGATGTTCCCGCTGGCCGCGCTGGTGGTGTTCGCGACCGAACGCCGCGACTAATGTGCCCACATACGGAATTCGCCCTGCATCTGCAGGTTGCCGTTGATATTGACGCTGCCAAGATTGCCTGTGACGGCAGCATTGGGGTCGTTCTGCACGCTCATTGATTCGAAGCCGAAGTTTGTGTAGCGCATCTGCGACGGCAGCGTGATGGCGATGTAGTCGCCGCCGCCGTCCGGGCGGGCTTGCACGTTCAGGCCGATGGCGAACATATCGACCGTGCCGCGCACATTGCGCAGCACGATGTAGCGCGGCTGTCCGCCGTCGTGGAAGCCCAGCGACAGGCGGCTGTCGGTCACGGCGCCAACCAGGGTCGGATCGTTCACCACCACGTGGGCAGCGAAACTGATGCCGTCGCGGGCGCTGACGCCGGACAGCTCATTGTCGTCAAGCGGCTGCGGCGGCGCGGCCTGCAGCAAGGCCGGAACCAGCAGCATCAGTGCGGCGAGTTTCGTCATTGGCGGAATTTGATATCGAGGTAGTTGATCTGGATATTGCCGATGCGCGAGGAACCCAGGTCCACATTGCCGCTGGGCGCAGTGAAGCTGATCTTGCCGATTTCGATGCCGCCGCTGGCTGCCTGGCCGGTGCCGTACTGCGCGTCGGGCGCAGCGATGCCGATGTGCAGGCGCGGTCCATTTTCGTCGGCCAGCGCGTTGACCAGCGCCGGCTGGCGCGCAACATCGGCAATCACCCAGGGCTGGCCGGTGAAGTTGCCGTTTTCGTCCGTTGCGCCGATGCGGATATTGTCGAGTGCCATCTGGCCGACGGTATTGGCGCGTCCATTCGGGCGCAGCGCCCATTGGCCGACTTCCATGCGCGTCGCCACGCCCAGCGCCAGGCCGTCCTGGTTGCGCGGCGTGGAGAATTGCCAGCTGCCTCCGTACAGGGCCAGGTCGCTCACCACGATGGAGCCGCCGTCCCTATCGATGCCGTCGGCATTCACACCGAAGTCGTAGGCGAGCTGCCATTTCTGCTCGCCGTTGATGTTTTGCGGCAGGCTGAATTGCGCGACATCGGCCAGGCCATTCGTGCTGCGTACGATGTCGAAACGGTAGGGATCGGAAAATGGCGTTGCGCTGTCGCTGCGCGATGCGCTGGGATTGCCGGCCCAGATGCTGGCGCCATCAGGGCGCGTGTACGTCACGCGCAGGTCGCCGTTCATGGAGAAGCCGTTCAGGTCGAAGCTGACGCCGTCGCCGCCGCGCACGTCGGAGAGCGCCTTGTCATTCAAAGGCCGCAGGCCATCGGCGCGCGCCGTCGTAGGCGCCAGCGCCAGCGCCAGCGTCAGCGCCAGGACCGCCGCTGGCGCCATCGCGGCGCCCACAAAGACGGTGCACGCGGCCAGCAGGGAGCGGCGAGCGTTCGCCATCAGCGCCCCGCCGCAATGGCTGGAGCGGCGAGCGTGACCGCCGGCGCCACAGGCGCCGGCACCTGTGCGGCCGGCAGGTTGGTCAGCGACACCAGCTTGTCGCGCCAGTTGAGCCAGACGCCCGACTGTGCGGCATCCGGCATCTGCGTCGTGCCGCTCGGCGCCTGGAACTGCACGCCCGACTTCAGCACGGAAATCCAGAAATCGCGGCTCGGCCCGGAGGCATCGCCCGCGCGCACCCCGACCAGGGAGCTGGCGCCATCCCAGCGCTTGCCTCCGCCCGCATCGGCATGCGAATCAATGGTGGCTGGCTGGCCGTTCGCGTCCACGCCGCTGACCAGAAGCGAACCGGAAAGGCTGTTCACCTTCAGGCCCACGTCGCCCTTGATGCTGTCGAAGCCCATGCGCATGCCCACCACTTCGCGCGGTGAACCGGCATCGCCGGTGTTGCGGTACACGACTTCGAAATATGGATTGGTGATCGAAACCTTGCTGCCGTTCTGCCCGAACTGCAGTGCAGGCATGTCGATATCGGCGCCCGTCCCTTCGCGCGAAGGAAAGCGGTAATCGCCAAGGCGGATGTTACGCAAGTTCGCATTCAGTTCCACGTCCGCATCCAGCGCGATACGCGTGAAATCGAAGCCGCCAAGCGTGCTGTTGCTCACTGCCAGCAAGCCCTGCCCGCGTGCGCGCGACAAGTCGTCGTCGCTCATGGGCCGCAGTTGCGCAGAAGCCGGTGCGCAGAAAAAGGCGGCCGCGAGGGCGGCCGCAAAGAGACGGGATTCCATCATCAGGAAATTCGCAGAGCGGCCGCTCCCACGGCCGCATCGGCGATTAGTGTGCCCAGATCCACACTTGGGTGCCACGCAGGTCGAGCTGGTTCATGGCCATCGAACCGTAGGAAGCATTGCTGCCGCCCATCTTGATCGCGTCAACGGAGATGTTCAGCAGTTTGCCTGCTGCCACTTGCACGTCGGCCGGGATGGCGATCTGCACCACGTCGCCGCCGGTTGCCGGGTTGTAGAAGGTGCCTGGGTTGGTCACGCCGGCAGCGCCGGCAGCCTGCAGGAAGGAGTTGCGCGACAGGATGTCGATGGTTGCAGCGATCAGGCCATTGACCTTGATGCCGTTGAAGCTCACCGAACCGCCGCCCAGGCCGTTGGCATCCAGAGCGTCCGTGTCGGTGTAGACGAAGGATTCGACTTTGACGTTCAGGTTGGCGCCGATCGACACGCCGTCCTGGCCGGTAACGGCGCTCAGTTCTGCGTCTTTGATCGGAGTCATTGCGGATGCGGACAGGGCCAGGGTGGACAGGGCGATTGCTACAGCGGTGGTAATGCGTTTCATATCGTTGATCTCCGTTCGAATAAGAATAATTTGATTTGCTTGCTGCACCTGTTGCGCCTCCTTGCCGGTCCCGAACCTGGTAAGCCCGGGTTGGCGAAGCGCCGTCTTAATATTGTTCGAATATTAATTAAATTTATGATAGGTGGCGCCGCCGCACAGGGTCTAGCGTTTCACACTGACCGCACAGGCCAAACAATTGTCCTGGGGAGCCACCCAGAGGAAGAGCGCTGTTGTGCGCATGTTGCTCGCTTTAGCATAAGTTTTCGGGTGCGAAGTAGAGGTGTGCATCTAATTTTTATGCATCGTGCAAGCCACGAAACGTGCGTAAATAAATAACAAAAGAGCAAGGACGAACGTTCGTCCAAATTACATTGGAGACGCCATGGGAGCAGGATTCGACGCGCGCGCGACGCGCAAGGGCAGCGCTTACCCCAACGATCGGGAGCTGCCATGCTGATGCTGTTGATGGGGGTCCTGGCAGCCCTGATTGGCGGTTCCGCCGCCCTCTCCCGCCACGACGTGCAGGAGCGTCCCAAAGGCCAGTACGAAATGCCGCAAACCATGCTGGGCGGCGGCAGCTATTCGCAGGCCGTGAGCATGGAGCCGTTCTCCGAGCTCAAATACCGCCACATCGTGCGCCAGGCTTACGACTACAGCTGCGGTTCGGCGGCCCTGGTCACCATCCTCAAGTTCCACCTCGGCCTCGACGTCACCGAACAGCAAGCCATGGAAGGCATGCTGGAAAAGGGTGAGAAGGAAAAGATCATCGAGCGCCGCGGCTTTTCGCTGCTGGACATGAAGCGCTACGCCGCTTCGCTCAACGTGCCCGCCGCCGGCTACAAGGCCGAGGTAAAGGACTTGCTGACGCTGGAAGAACCGGCCATCGTGCCGATCGACTACGCCGGCGCCAAGCACTTCGTGGTCCTGCGCGGCATACGCAACGGCGTGGTCTACATCGCCGATCCCTCCGCCGGCAACCTGGCCTTCTCGGTGCAGGAATTCGCCACGCTGTGGGACAAGAACACCCTATTCATCCTGTCCGCACCGGCCGGACAGAAAGCGCCGGCACAACTGGCGCTGAATGACCAGGAGCTGGGCGTGGTCGACATGGACCGCGTAACCAACCATGGCCAGCTCGATCCCTTCAACAACACCACGCAACTGCTGGAACGTGCCGTCAACTCCGGCCCGGCCCGCACCTGGATGCACCGTCAATAAGGAAACGCGAATGAAATATCAGTACCTGCCATTCATGCTTGCCACCGCCCTGCTGGTGCATTCGACCGCCGGCGCGCAGGAAAGCACGGCAGCCAACACCACCGCCGCCGCACGCGATGCGCTGGCGAAGAAGGAAGGCGAAGGCGACCAGAGCGCCCTGCTGAAAGAAACCCTGACCGCTGTCGACAAACAGTATTCCCTGATCCGCAAAGGCAAATCGCAATATACCTATGACCTGAACTACACCTACATCGGCCAGGAAAAGATCGTCACCGACATCGCCGCCGACGGCCTGACCCTGTTTGAAATCGAAAACGTGTCGGCCCACGTGGTCACCAACACCTTGTCGGTCGACTATGGCGTGTGGGACAACCTGACCGCCAACGTGACCCTGCCGGTGATCGGCAAGTTCGCAGAGTCGCGCAATGGCAACAACACCTCGTTCTCGCTGGGCGACATCGCCATCGGCGCGCGCTACCAGCCGTGGGAAGCACGGCGCGACCGCGCCAACTTTACCGCCACCAGCAACCTGCGCCTGCCCACCGGCCGCAGCCCGTTCAAGATCATCGCCGGCAGTGGCGAGGCAACCGGCAGCGGCGTCGCTGCGCTTTCGCTGGGCATGAACGTCAACCGCATCGTCGATCCGGTGGCGCTGTTTGGCTCCCTGTCGCTGACCGCCAGCACCCAGGCTACCGGCCTGCACCAGGCCAACGGCACGCGCGTGCTGACGCGCGTGGCGCCCGGCACACAGTTCGGCTTCGGCATGGGTTTCGCATACGCCCTGTCGTATGGCATTTCTACAACGATGTCCTTCCAGGGCGCGATTGCCCAGGGCGCGAAGTTGCGTTTTGCCGACGGTTTGAACGTGCGCACCAATACCCAGACCTCAGCGATCCTGAACTTCGGCATGGGTTACCGCATGTCGCCGAAGAACACGGTCAATATGTCGGTCGGCATTGGCCTCACCAGCGACTCGCCGAACTTTTCGGTGGGCCTGAACCTGCCGCTGGCTTTCTGACGAGGCAGCAATGCGAGCCCCGCTTCGCCTGGCGGCATGTGCCGCCGCGCTTGCCCACGTTCTGCCCGCGCAGGCTGCGCTGGTGGAAAACCTGACCACCAGCGTGGTGGCCATGTCGCTCGGGAATGCCGTCACGGCCGACCCGCCCGGCATCGACTCGGTGCACTTCAACCCCGCCGGGCTGGCACGCCTGCAGGGAGACAGCATGCAGCACACGGCGTTCGGCGCGTCGATCCGCGCCCGCGCCGGCTTTTCGGCGCCGGCCGGCTTCGATATCGGCGGCTGGAAGGACGATCCTATCAGCGGCACCCATACCGGGCCGATGCGGCAAGCCATGTACGTGCCGGCCTACGGCATGCCGGGCTGGCGCCTGCCCGGCGTGATCGTGCCGACCTTCGGCTTCGCCTGGAATAATCCCGGCTCGCCTTGGACCTTCGCCACCAATTCCTATATGGCGCAGGCGATCAGCCTTGACCGCACCAAGGATCCGGATGACCCGGGGCGTTTCGACGGCCGCCAGATCCAGCTGCAAAGGCTGGTGTGGGCTTCGCCGGCGGTCGGCTACAAGTATTCGGACACGCTGCGCTTCGGCGCCGCCGTGCCGATCGCGCACTCGGCTTTCGTGGTCGATACGCATATGCGCTTCCCGAACCAGTTGCTCGGTATTTTCGGCAAGCTGCAGGAAGGCTGGTGCCCGGAAGAAGGCGGCAACATCATCGACACCTTCGGATTCGGCCTGTGCGGCGGCGGCAAGGCCGGCATGGTCAACCCGTTCAAGAAGGCGGCCGCGATGCGGCTGGAAATGACCTCGCCGGTCGATCCGACTCTGAACCTGGGCGTGCTGTGGGAACCGCGGCCGTGGTTTGCCCTGGGCGTGGTCTACCAGGGCGGCTCGAAGACCCGCTATACCGGGCATTACACCTTCGAGACGGAACCGATGCTGCGCAACTTCGTCAAAGGCCTGAATTCCAGCCTGTTCGGCCCCGTGGCCGGCGCCATCCTTGGCTTGCCGCAGTCGATACCCGAAGTCCAGCATGGCAATATGTCGGCCAGCATCCCCTTCCCTTCGCACCTGCAGGTCGGCGTGAAGTTCAAGCCGGTACGCTATGTGCAGCTGAACGTGGATGCCAGCTATGCGCGCTGGAGCGACTGGAACCAGCTCGTGTTCGAGTTCGACCAGAGCATCAAGCTGCTGGAGGTGGCGCGCCTGTATGGCGTTCCAGATTCCACCAAGCTGAAAATCCCGCGCGGCTACAAGAGCGTGCTGAATATGGGCTACGGCCTGCAGATATTCCCGACTGAGCGCATGGCGCTGCGCCTGGGCTATGAGCCCCGCAAGACGTCAGTCCCGGCCAACAAGATCGACCTGATCGCGCCGCTGCCGGACACCAAGCTGTATAGCGTAGGCCTGAACTGGCGCATCAGCAAAAAATATGAGCTGAACCTGGCCGCTTCCTACATGAACGGCAAGTTCAACGCGCCGGCCGAATCGTCGGACAACATGAACAGCAGCAAATTCCTCAACATCATTTACAACCCATATGCCGGCCAGGACGTGGCTGGCGATATCAAGGTCCGGTACGCCGGATTCAGTCTTGTTGAACATTTCTAGGAGCGTTTGAGATGAAAAAACTCGCGACAATGATCGCCGCCCTGGCCATCGGGGGCTCAGTGAATGCGGCGCCGGTACCGGCCGCGAAACAGGAACTGGTCAACCGCGTGCTGCAGCTCTGGCACCCCGAGACCATCGGCGAGTCGATGCTGCAAGCGCCGGTCGGCGATGCGGTACAGCAGGCGCGTGCCGTGCTGCAGGGACGCGTCTCGCCCGAAAAGCGCGATGCGGCGCTGAAGGAAATCGTGGCCGATGCACGCAAGTTCATGGACGAGAACAAGCCCGTGGCGGAAGCCAGCGCCCACAAGCTGGTCGGCACCACCATTGCGCCACTGCTGGCCGAGCGATTCAATGAGGAGGAGCTGCGCCAGATGATCACCATCCTCGAATCTCCCGTGAAGAAGAAGTTCGAAGCCATGATGCCCGAGCTGCAGAAGAAGCTGGGCGAAGGGGTCGCCGCCGACACGCGTGCCGTGATGGACCCCAAGCTGCAGGACCTGCAGCAGCGCATCGGCATGCGCCTGCGTAGTGCGGTGACGCCCTGAGCGGGAGCACAGGCCATGAGCTATTCTTCGGCTCTTCACCTGGTGCGCGGTGTCAAATCGCGCCTTTCCCATTCCGGCGTTGAAGCGGAAGCGCTGTTCGAGCAAGCCGGCCTGAATGAAGGCGACGGACTGGCATGCGACGCGTTGACGCTGTCGGACAAACTCAGCCACCTGTGGGAGCTGGTGGTTGAACATTCGGGCGATCCGCTGATCGGCCTGAAGGTCTCCACGCCTCACCGCCTGGGCTGGCTGGGCGTGATGGGGCACATCATGCTGCTGTCGCCGACCGTGCAAAGCACGATCGAGCGCTGTCACGGCCACACGCGCGTGGGCATCCTGCTGCCCGGCATGCACCGCGTGGTGCCCCGCCAGCGCTACGACTTCGTCTGGTGCGTGCTGCTGCGCACCCTGCGCTGCGCGTCCGGACGCGACGATGCGGTGCCGGTGAAAGTGGAGTATGCGTTCCCGGAACCAGCCAATTCGGCGTTCTTCGAGAACACCTTCGGCTGCCCGGTGCATTTCAACCGGCCGCACAATGTGATGGAGTTTTCCGACGCCGACATGGTGGCTGCGCTGCCCAACGCCGGCATGCCGCTGCCGGGCGGTCCCCAGCCTATCCTCGCGCAACTGGCCGAAGCGCAGCCTCCTGCGTTCACGGCCCGCGTACAGGAAATCCTCGCAGCGCTGCTGCCGAAGGGGCCGCCGCACCGCGACGCCGTCGCGGGCTTGCTGGCCATGAGCGAGCGAACCTTGCAGCGGCGGCTGGCCGAAGAAGGCACCAGTTTTTCCGCCGTGGTCGACGACACCCGGCGCGCGTTGGCCCGGCAATCGCTTGAAGCTGGCGAACTGTCGCTGAAGATGCTCAGCTTCCAATTGGGCTTTTCCGAACCGAGCGCGTTTTACCGGGCCTGCAAACGCTGGTTCGGCATGACGCCGTCCGACCTGGCCAATCATGGAGAAAAACATGGCATGGTATAAACCGGAGCATCCTGCGCAGTTGTTCGGCCAATTGCTGGTCAAGCACAAGCTGGTCACCGAAGAACAGCTTCAGAAGGCAATCGAACACCAGCGGCAGACCGGCCAGCGGCTCGGTGAAATCTTCGCCGAATGGGAACTGGTCACGCACCAGCATGTGCAGGACATCCTGCGCAAGCAGCGCCGCGTGCGCATGGCGGCGGCGCTGATCGGCGCCATCTTTGCGCCGCTGGAGGCGTATGCGGCCGAGACGCTGGCCGCCGCACCGGCAGCCATCAGCGCGCCGGCTGCAATCCTCCCGCGCCAAAGTCCCATGGCGGCGCTGGCGGAAAGTGAGCTGGACGCCGTCACCGCACAAGGCCTGGGTGAAGACCTGGTGCGGCAGGTGCGCGAGCAGTTGAAGCGCAACGGCGTGGAGGTGAGCGGCGACCTGGCCAAGCTGGTAAATCCCGTACTTGGCATGCTCGACTCCGATGTGAGCGTGAATAACGTGGTGTACGCGGCGAACCGCGCAACGACTACCCTCAACCCCGACGGCTCCTTGTCGTTGAACCTGCCGACCACGATCGGAGAAATCAATTTCAACAACATCCGCGTGCATGGCGCCGCAGCCAGCGGGCCGAGCTTCGGCAGCATATCGATCAGGGGCATCGACCTGACGGGAACCGTCATTACGCTGGCGCTCAGGCAATGAAGACCGCCATCCGCCCTCTCCTGGCGCGCGCGCGGCGCGCGTCCTGGCCGGCCGCAGCATTGGCCTTCGCCATTGCCGTCCCTGGCGGTGCCACAGCGGCCGCAAACAATGCCGCCGCGCCGCCAGTGCCCGACATGGCCTCGCTAGCCGGCGGCAACGTCCAAGTCGCTGAAGCACCGAATCCCGGTCTGCCAGGCAAGGCCTTCACCGCCTGGACGCTGGTCCAGGCCTCCGTACCGCGCCTGTGTGCAATGGTGCAGGACTATGCGTCCTACTCCTCCTACATGCCAAACACAAAAAGCGCGCTGCCGGTTGGCGAAGGAGACGGCTACGTCCTGGTCGACATGACACTCGACCTGCCGCTGGGCCAGCAAAAGAAATACCGCCTGCGCCTGGAGCAGCAACAGCAGCCCGACGCCACGCAATGCAAGCTCGCATGGCGCCTGGTGCCAACCGGCCTGGCGCCCGCAGACACCATCGCAGACACAACCGGCTACTGGCTATTCACGCCAACCCCGGGAGAAAACGGCAAGACGCTGATTGAATACCACGTCTACGCAGACCCCGGCCCGGTCCCATACGGCTTCGGCTGGATCGTCGAGATGATGAGCAAGCGCAGCCTCCCGCGCACGCTGGAAGCGCTACGCATGCAAGCAGCAAAATAGCTGCGGCGGCGCGTCACTCAACGCAGCGGAACACGCCTTTCATTTTCGACCGCTGTTCGGCCGTCAGCCGAGCAGCAGTCGAGTTAAGGATATAGTTTTCTTCCTCCCGCATCAGCAGGAAGCTGCCGTCCGCCTGCTCGCTCCACACCAGGTAGCCGCAGTAGGTCGCGGCATTCGCAAAGCTGCCGGTGAAATCCACTGCCGCATAAGTGCCCGGCGTCCCGCTTTGCGAACTGCGATAGATCGTCACCTTCTTCAGGTCGCGCTGCTGCATGCTCCCTGCCCGGGCCGCGCTTGCCGCCATGGCATCGCGCCACGCCTCGAACGTCCATTGCTGACGCAAGCCAGCGCCAAGTCGTTCCCATGCTTCGGCATAGCGCGCCGCATCCTTCTCGGCGAAGTAAGCCTTGCTCAAGGCCTCGACGCGCGCCTTCTGCGGAGCGGTCGGTTGCCACGAAGGTGCTGCTCCGGCGGACTTGGGCGGCGCCAGCGACTGCTGCAGCGCCGAATTCATGCGACGGAATTCTTCCAGCATGCTGTCGCAGGCTTCTTTACTGGCCTGGCACAAGGAGTTCATCCTGATCGAGACCTGGCCATTTTCCATGACCACTGTTCGCCGCACGGCTGCAGGATGCGCCGGGTGGCCGGGCAGCGTGAAGGACCACAGCGTGCGGTTTGCCTTGTCGTCGGCGGTAGTCCAGCCGCCCTCCTCGGAGATCGTCACGTCGCCGCGCGCTTTCAATGCCTCCAGCGCTGTCGCGGCGGAAGGATAGCCAATGCCATCGGCCGTTGTTGCCGCTGCGGCCAGGATTATCAGGAAATCAATCATGCATTGCAATATAGACCACGGGGCAACAAAAGGTCAATTGTGGTAGCATCCGGCGGTCTGACCACTACACCACGAGCCGCCATGCCATCCGCCCAACGCCTGTCCGATGTCGTCGCCACTGAACTCGAAACCCGTATCCTCGAAGGCTCGCTGAAGCCTGGCGACCGCCTGCCGTCCGAGCGCGAACTGGCGGTGGAACTGGGCGTATCTCGCCCTTCCCTGCGCGGGGCCCTGCAATCGCTGGTGGCCAAGGGACTGCTGATCACGCGCCATGGCGGCGGCACCTTCGTGACCGATTCCATGCAGGCTGCATTCACCGACCCGTGGCAGCAGATGCTGAAGGACCATCCCGATATCCACGGCGACATGCTGGAGTTCCGCCATATGCTGGAAGGCCAGGCGGCGCAGCTGGCGGCCGAGCGCGGGACCGAGGAAGACTTCGAACGCATCCGCGCCTGCCATGAGGCCCTGGAGCGGGCGTTGGCGGAGCAAGACCTGGAGCAATGCATCAAGACCGACGTGGAATTCCATCAGGCGATTGCGGAAGCCTCGCACAATGTGATGATCGGGCACCTGAGTTCCAGCCTGCACAAGGTCATGGAAGGCCATGTGCAAAGCAACCTGGAATACCTGACAGCGCGGCCGGAATTATGGGCGCAGCTTCAGGTGCAGCATCGCGCGATCTGGGACGCGGTCAGGGAGAGAAGGATGGATGTGGCGGGGCGTGCTGCCCGCCACCACCTCGATTTCGTGCAACAGACCATGCGCGAAACCATGAAGGATGAGGAACGCCGCAGTGCGGCGACGCGGCGGTTGTCGGCCACCGCGTAAGACCGCCAATTTGTAGTACCTGAGGGCTGACTTGGCGCGCTATGCAACCCACGCCCCCATATTTCTCCCCTAGGCATCGCTCAGTAGCAGTTGGGCTTCGTATAAGCAATCTGCCGTCTAGTTCACTTCCGCCATCCATTCCTTGGACGTCTTTCTAAGGAATGGAAATGTGACATGCCATCGCTGGTTTCGCCTGCCGATCGCAGTCGGCCTCGGCCTACTATGACGGCTCATAAAGATATTTCGAGTATCGATTCTCGTAGAACTCTTGTAAGGTTAGCCTAGCCTCGAACAGCTCTGACCAAACCTCGTAGCCGTCAATCAGGGGGGTTCCATCCTGCCTATAACCAGACTGCTCTGGATGGAGAACGAACTCGTTATCACGAGCATATTCTTCAGCCTCACGCTCTGCTTTCGCGTGTGCGACTTCTGATGTTTCGGCTTCGAAGCAAACCACTCGCTCTTCGAAGACGTTAATACCCCCAGGCTTGCTGCCAAAAAGGTAGACGCTTCTTATTGCAAACCAAGGCATATTCACTTCCGGTTGAAAAATCGATGTGTCCGCAACTGGCCGGGATCAGCCCGCTCCGATTTTCTATCACGCCTGCATGAGTCTTATTGCGGCCTTAGCAGCGGCGACAACTGACTGCCATTCCGGAAGCGCGATGTACTGGGCATCAGAGAGTTCGGTTCCATATTTTTCAAATACTGCGTCAATGCAGATTGTCAGCGCTTCGATTGTCTGGGCTTCCGAGTCATCTTGCAAGATCACACCGATGGTCGAATGCACGTCGCCAGCGAGCGCTGTGTCGTCGTACAGAAAGTGCACGGCATAGTCAAACTCATCATGCACGAAAGAACCATCTGATTCACCGTTAACCCACACGCGTTTTTGGTATTCCAGATCAGCTAGACCTTGCAAGTAATCCAAAAGCTCCATGCGCATGTTCGGGTAGGTAACTTGAATCATATAATCCTTCTAAATGACTGTTGCTGGCCGCTCACAGACGATTGTACTCGACGGTCAACTGCCACCTGCAGAACAGGTCGCGGCCCCCTAAGCCGACCTCCCATGCATGGCCTCGAACTCGCGAACATAGTGCTCGGTTGGAAGAGCAGTTCCTGCTTCCTTGATCTCACCAGTCAACTTGCTCACCATGATTGGTGCGTTGCCTCCTAACGCATAGCTGTAGTTACCAGTAGCGAGAAATTCCGGCGTGTTATAGAAATAAGCGAAAGTGGCTGATGTCTCAAATGGAGAAGGCAGCAGAACTAGCTCTTCTCCCCACTGTTGGGCTAACCGAAGCAGATACTCCTCGGCAAGCGCACGGCACTCTACAGCGCTAAGCATTTTAGGCTCCTCGGGATGACTGCTTTTGGCCGGCGCCATCTATAAGCCGGCACGGCTAATCATATATCTTGCCGCAGTATAGAAACACTGCGCACTTCTTCCACGGTGACGCCGCCGAAAGGCCCTGCCTAGCGCCAAATTCAGAATCAACGGCCCAGCTACCTGCTGCGTCTAAGAAATCTTCAATCGAATCATTTTCCCACGCACTGCCATTTTCTCTGCGGTCCTCAGCGAGCACTCGGACAAACTCTAAAAATGTCGCCTCGTCGGTTACGGTTTCAAGCAATTCATGTAAGTGCATACATCAGGTCCTAGCTTGTTTTCAGAAGGCCGCTGCTCGCCGGGTATAGCCCCTCAAAGGCTTGAATGTTTTGGAAGCCAATTGTCCGTATCTCGATGCTTACCAAGTCCCACGGCATCAAGCTCGTCTTGTCCCTTGATCGGCTTCACGCCCAGGCAACGCAGCGCCGAATTTATTGCATCGACCGCGATTACTGGGCCGCTCACGTCACCATTTCGCTCGATTATGGCGTTCGCTTGAGTGCCCATGCCTCCGAATATTTCTGCTTTTGGCATCGGCACCAATTTTCTGGCATAGAGACCGTAGCGAAACTGGCATTTCCGTCGCTCCGTCATCAGTCAAGGGCAGAAAAGGGATTCCATATCGTTCCTGAACACTAGTCCCGAGGGGAATCATCTGCATGTTTTCTTGCAGTTCGATGATCTCAAGGCCCTCAGGTAAACTTGAAGGAAAAACTCCTTGCTGAGCGATCAACGCTTGTAATGAATACCCCATGCTTCTTGTGCTTTCAAATGTCAATGCGAGTCAATGGTGTGCGGCCGCTGTTGGCCGGAGCCAGAAGTCAATCGCGCCGGCTATAGCGTTGCATCACTACCCGATTTACTGCATCAGCAAATTGCAGGGTCCCACCTTGATCTGCCGACTCGCCATTCGGCTCCAGCTCCAGTTCGGCCAACAAGCCGCCCAAGTGGACGATGCCGTCTTTTCCTGAGAGCTCAAGTTCAATGCGCAAAAATTCAAGCATTGCTTGATACGCCTCTTTGCCTGTGAGCGCCGGTAAATTATCAAGTATTGCCATGTCTTCGATTAGAGTCTAATGTTCAAGCGGCCGCTGCTGGCCGGCTACTGCCCTCGAAGCATCTTCGCCAAATTGTACAACTCATCGCGATCTTCGCCGCCTAAAGCCCTTGGATTTAAACGCTTGCAAAGAATGCGAACGCATTCAACCCGAGTGCTTTCCATCAAAGAATCGCCGTAATGGTTGACGGCAAACCGCTCCCATTCGGCCGTAGTTACGCTTCCGTTCGCAGCGTACTCAATGAACGAAGCTAACAATTTTCTATCGATTGCGCGCAAAGTCATATTGAACTTAACGTCCAAGTTACCACTGGTGGATCTACGTAACAGGCAGCTTTGGGTCGAGATCTGCCAGAGAGAACTTGGCTCATCTGACACCCAGTGTCCGAACTGCAAAACGCTTGCTACTGACCAACCCACCTGACCGCCATTGTCAGGTGAACTGGATCAGCGCTCCTTATTTGGCGCGCGCCTTGCCGAAGGCATCGCCCGCTTTCCACTCCGGCATCTTCGGTGCATCGGCCACGATGCGGCCCAGGTTCAGGGTGAACTGCGCCATCTGCGTCATGCCTGCCATCGACCAGTTAGGATCGTATTCGTCGCTGACCTGGTGGTAGCTCTTGCGGTAAGCCGCGCGCATCTGCTCCGCCTTCTCCTTGTCGCCGAGATAGTCGCTGCCAGACGTGATCGAGAACGCCGGCACGCCAGCCTTGGCAAAGCTGAAGTGGTCGGAACGGAAGTAGCCGCCAGCCAGGTCCGGCTTTTCCTTCGCGATCACCATCTTCATGCCCTTGGCAGCGGCTTCCGCCATCTTGCCCAGATCCGTGCGTTCGCTGCCGGCAGTGCCGATGTCGCGCGTGGTACCGATCCAGTTCAGCGAATCCAGGTTCAGGTTTGCGGCCGTTTTTGCCAGCGGCCACAGTGGCGCTTCCGCATAGGCCGCGCTACCGAGCAGGCCCTGTTCTTCCGCAGCCACCCACAGGAACATCTGGCTGCGCTTGGCCGGCGATTTCACAGCTTCCTGCGCCATGGCCAGCAAGGCCGCGCTGCCGGATGCATTGTCGACCGCGCCGTTGTAGATGGTATCGCCGCCGCTGCCCTGCTTGCCCAGGTGGTCCCAGTGCGCCGAGTAGATCACCACTTCATCCTTCAGCTTCGGATCGGTGCCCGGCACCACGCCCGCCACGTTGAACTGCTCGACCTTACGTACCTCGGCTTTCATATCGCCCACCAGTTTGGCTTTCAGCGCCACCGGCTGGAAATCCTTGCGTTCGGCAGCTGCGCGCAACTGGTCCAGGTCCAGGCCTGCAGCCTTGAACAATGCCAGCGCGGTATCGTTGGTCAGCCAGCCTTGCAGCTCGGTGCCCGGCGTGCCTTGCGCCAGCTGGAAGCGCTCCACGCCATCCCAGCTGTTTTTCACCACGCTGTAGCCATACGAAGCGGAAGCATCGGTGTGGATCAGCAGCGCGCCGATAGCGCCTTTGCGCTTGGCTTCCTCGAATTTGTAGGTCCAGCGGCCGTAATAGGTCAGTGCCTTGCCGCCGAAACGGTTCGGCGCATCGGCCGTCGGCATCGGGTCGTTGACCATCATCACAATGACCTTGCCCTTCACATCCTGGCCCTTGTAGTCGTCCCAGCCTTCTTCCGACGCGGTGATGCCGTAGCCGACGAATACCAGGTCGGCGTTGAAGCTGTGCGCAGCCTGCGCATCGCCGGGCGCATACACCCAATCCTTGCCGAAGCTGGCCGGCAGCGCCACGCCATTCACTTCCATGCGCAGGTTGGAAGCCGCTGCGTCAGTCTTGACGCCGGCGATTTTCACCAGTTGGCGATAGGTGACGCCGTCCACCGGTTTCAAGCCCACGGCCATGGCCTGGTTTTCCAGGTAGGAGACGGTCAGGTCGCCGCCGCGCTGGCCGGTGCCGCGGCCTTCCAGCAGGTCGCTGGACAGGAAAGCCAGGTGGGCGCGCAACGGTGCTTCCTGCACGGTCGGCTGCAATGCCTTGCCGCCTTTGACGCCTTCTGCATGGGCCGGAGCCAGCGCCAGCGCGATGCTGGCCGCCAGGGTGGACGCTACGAGGGTGATGGATTTAGTCATGTCTTTGTCTTGTGGATTGTCCATTGGGCGCGGCTGATGGCCGCGCGGGCATTCTAGCGGATTTGCCGCGCGCGCCAAGCTGCAGCGCAGCATGCGGAATGGTATGCTACGGCCCGTATGAAACACACGCCTTACATCGGCCGCTTTGCGCCCTCCCCCACCGGCCCGCTGCACCTTGGTTCCCTGGTAGCTGCCATGGCCAGCTACCTCGACGCCAAAGTCCATGGCGGCCAGTGGCTGGTGCGCGTGGAAGACGTTGACCGCGACCGCAACGTGGAAGGCGCCGACCAGCATATCCTGGCGTCGCTGCAGCGCTGCGGCATGCAATGGGATGGCGAAGTAACCTGGCAAACGCAGCGCGAAGACCTGTATGAAGCGGCGCTGCGCCAGCTTGGCAACAACATCTATCCCTGCGGCTGTTCGCGCAAGGAGATCGCAGATTCCCAGCTTCGCCTGGGCCAGGCCGGCAATCCCAGCCTGGTCTATCCCGGCACCTGCCGCAACGGCCTGGCGCCCGGCCGCACGGCGCGCGCGCTGCGCCTTCGCACGCCGCAGGAGCCACATTGCGTGATCCGCTTCCACGACCGCTTCGCCGGCGACATCAGCCAGGACATCACCGCCGAGGTGGGCGATTTCGTGATTCGCCGCGCCGACGGTTTCTGGGCTTACCAGCTGGCGGTGGTGGTGGACGATGGCGCGCAAGGCATCACCGACATCGTGCGCGGCGCCGACCTGCTGGACTCCACGCCGCGCCAGATTTTCCTGCAACAGTTGCTCGGCCTGCCGCAGCCGCGCTACCTGCACCTGCCACTTGTGGTCAATGCCGACGGGGAAAAGCTGTCCAAGCAAACCGGCGCACAAGCCTTTGATACCGGTGCGCCTGCCGACAGCCTGCTGGGCAGCGCCCTGCTGCCCGCAGCACGCTTCCTTGGACTGGAAGTCAAGGCCGACAGTATCGAAGCCTTCTGGCGCGAGGCTGTACCAGCATGGGATAGAGTGCTGCGAGCCCACGGTGAGGCGCCGCACAGACCCTAAGCAGGGCTCGCCGCATACTGGCTCCACCAAGCGAAAGGAGGTGGGCCATGCGGCACTTACTGATTTCTTGCGCCTTGTGCGCACTTGCGCTGCCGGCAACCGCCGAGGACAATTTCTTCCGTTGCATCGACAGCCAGGGCGTCGTCATGCTGACCGACCGCCCCTGTGAAACCCTGCCCAACGCGAGCCGCCCCGTGCTGGAAAAAGAGCACTTCGTGCTGCCGCCATCCGAACAGGCGCGCAGCCAGTGGACCAGCAAGCCACCGGTCCACGTATCGCCCAAAGTCGATGTGCAGACATTGCGCCTGGCGCGGCAAGCACTCGAATTGCGCGATAAAGTCGCCAGTGCAAAATAATGCCGGCCTCAGCGCTGGTCGTCCCCCTCATCCAGCGGCAGCAGCAGCATGCAGCCTGCCGCTGCGCCATGCACGATTGGCAGCAGCAGCAAGGTAATCTGGGCCGGCGCCTCCGGGTCGCTGACCGAAAAGTACGTGATCGCCACTGCCATGACCATCGGCGCCAGTGGCAACACCGCCTCCGACAGGCTGGCCGGATTCAGGCGACGCACCGCCAGCAAGTTCAGCAGCAGTGCCACCATGTAAAGGGAGCGGTACAGCCACTCGGAGCGCGCAGTGGCAAAGTGCAGCCCCGCAAGCATCCCTTGCATAAGCAACCCGAGCAATAGCGTCAGCAATAGCGCGGGCAAGGCAGAGCGTTCCATGATCACTTGGGCCTCCATCGTCACTGAAAGTAACAAAGCAGTTTCTATGCCACGCTTCTGTGTCAAGGGGAACCGGGCTGTGCGTTGAGGAATTTGTAGATTTCTGTAAGGAATTTCGACATTTACCGTTTGAAGCCGAAAGGCAATTTGCTGCGGCGCGGTATAATAGCGGGCTTGTCTTTTGAATATCGGTTTTCAGAGAAGAAGATGCACACCACGCCAGACACCCGCCCCGCCGTTGTTTTGCTGCACAGTTCGCTCAGCTCCCGCAGCCAGTGGAACGCCCTGATGGCCGAGCAAGAGGCCAATTACCGCTTCATCGCCATCGACCTGTTGGGCTATGGCAAATCCGCCTTCCCGACCGAAGCCGCTGCCGCCGGCTACACCCTGGCGCATGAAGCCGACGCCGTGGCGGCTGCCCTGGCCTCCCATCTTGATGCCGGCGAGCAATTCCACCTCGTCGGTCACTCCTACGGCGGCGCCACCGCCCTGCGCCTGGCGCGCCAGATGCGCGAGCGTGTGCTGTCGCTGTCCGTGTTCGAACCGGTCGCCTTCCACCTGCTGCCGGCCAGCGATGCCGGGCGCCAGGAAATCGAAGCCGTCGTGGCCGACATCAACGCCGCCGCGACTGCGGAAGACGCGACGCGCGCCTTCATCGACTACTGGAACCGCGCCGGCGCCTTCGACTCCCTGCCGGAAGTTCAGCGCCACCGCTTCACCAACGGCATCGCCAAGGTCAAGCTGGACTTCGTGGCCCTGCTCGGCGAGCCGGCCCGCGTGGCCGACATGGCGCGACTGGACCTGCCGGCGCTGGTGATGGCTGGCGCCAAGGGCCCGGCCTCGACCCGCCGCGTGGCGGAAACCCTGGCTGCCGCGCTGCCGCAAGCGCAGTTCACGCTGACCACCGGCGGCCATATGGCGCCGATCACCCACGCTGCCGATGTCAACCAGGTACTGCTTGGCTTCCTCGAAAACCAGCGCTTGCCCGCTTGACGCTGTTGTTCGATAATGACCGGATAACAATCCGGCAGGGACAAGCATCATGAGCGATACGCGCTACGACCAGCAAATGGCAGTCCAGGTGGACAAAGGCATTGAACTGCATGCGCAGATGGGTGCCGCCAACGCCTGGATCTACATGCAAAGCATGCATGTGCCGCGCAGCGTAATCCTGCGCGTGCTGGCCTATCCGGAACAACGCCGCAACAGCGACGCCCCTGTGCACTAGCTCAGTGCACTAATTCCCGCACGGCCTGCAGTACGCGCTGCTTGGCCGCGTCGGGCCGCTTGCCGCTGCGCCAGGCCACCATCGCCTCCCACTCCCAGCGCGGCAAATCTCCAATCTCCAGTTTCACCAGGTTGCCCAGCTTGAGCTGGCGCGCAGCCGCCATCTCCGGCATGAACGTCAGGAAGCCATGCTCCAGCGCCAGCTCGATCGCCGCGCTGGCAGGCTGGATGGCGTGGATGGCGCTATCGCTGCGGCGGTGTGCACGCAGCATGCGGATCAGTTCATCGCAGCCTTCGCCCCAGAATTGCGGCGCCAGCCGCGCATTGGCCACGTCGGCCAGGTTCAAGGCGCTGCGCCGCGCCAGGGGATGCCCGCGCCGCACCACCGCGACAATCGGCGAACTGTACAAACGCTCCAGCTGGATGCCGGCGATGGCCGGGCACTTCAGCACGAAGCCCAGTTGTGCGCGGCCGGTCAGCAGCTTTTCCATGATGACCGGCGAGTGATCGGTGGTGCAGCGGATTTCCAGCGGCGCGTCGGCCAGCTTGAGCAGCAAGGGGCCGAACAGCAATGAGGTCAGCGAAGGCACGCAGGCCAGCACCACTTGCGGCAATGCCGGGGCGCCCTGCACTGCCAGCTTGCCCGCTTCGATGGCTTCCAGCGCCTGCTGCGCCGACGGCAGGAACGTCTGGCAGGCCGGCGTCGGCGTGGCGCCGCGGCGATGGCGGGCAAACAGTTGCACGCCCAATTGGTCTTCCAGCGCCGCCACGCGCTGGCTCACCTGGGGCTGCGACCAGCGGCGCCGCGCGGCGGCCTGCGAAAAACTGCCCGACTCCACGATTTCCACCAGCAGGGCCAGGTCGTCAAAACTGAGTGCCATAAGCAATTCGAATACGAAATATCATGAGATAACGGCTTCTATTATGTCTTAGTGCTGCCTAAACTGTTCGCATTATTGAAGGGGGCAGGCATGGCGGCAGCGGCGCGCGCAAGAAGGTTGGGCAAAAGGTTCCTGATGGTGGACCACATGCTGGTGGTATCCGGCTTCTACCTGGTGTTCCCCGTGGTGGCGCTGCACTTCGTCGGCCAGTTGGGCTGGGCCGCCGCCTCGGTCGGCCTCGCGCTTGGCGTGCGCCAGGTGGCGCAGCAGGGCTTGTCGCTGTTCGGCGGTTCGCTGTCCGACCATTTCGGCGCCAAGCCGATGATCGTCGCCGGTATGCTGCTGCGGGCCCTGGGCTTCGCAGCGATGGCTTGCGCCGTCAATCCGGCCATGCTGGTGCTGTCTTGCGTGCTGTCGGGACTGGGCGGCGCGCTGTTCGATCCGGCGCGTGGAGCCCTTGTGGTCAAGTTGACCCGCCCCGCCGAGCGGCCGCGCTTCTATTCGCTGCTGATGATGCAGGAAAGCGTGGCTGCAGTGACGGGCGCCCTGCTCGGCACCATCCTGCTCGGCGTCGATTTCCTGTGGGTGGGACTGGGCGGATGCGCGGCGTTTGTGCTGGCAGCGCTGGCCAATGCCTGGCTGCTGCCTGCCTACCGCGTCGCCACGCCGGGCACTTCCGCCGTGAAGGCCATGCGCATCCCCTTGCGCGACAAGCCCTTCCTGATGCTGGTGCTGACGCTGAGCGGCTATTACATTATGACCGTGCAGCTCATGATGCTGGTGCCGGTCACCCTGACCGAGCTGTCCGGCACGCCGCGCACCGTGGCCTGGATGTATGCGGTGGATGCCGTGCTGGCGCTGACGCTCCTTTATCCGATGGCGCGCCTCGGCGAACGTTACCTGTCGCTGGAAGCCCGCCTGCTGGCCGGCATCGGCATCATGTGCTGCGCCGTGCTGGCCATGTCGGCAGCACGCTCGCTGGTCCCGATGTTTGTTTGCATTGCCGTGTTCTATACCGGCTCGCTGGTCGCGGAACCGGCACGCGAGTCGCTGGTATCGCGCTACGCGCTGCCCTCCGCCCGCGCCAGCTATATGGGCCTCAGCCGTTCGGGCCTGGCCGTGGGCGGCCTGTTCGGCTATACGGCCGGCGGCTGGCTGCTGGACTGGAGCCGCAGCATGCACACGCCTGCACTTCCCTGGCTGGTACTGGCCGCAATCGGACTGCTGACGCTGACCGTGCTGGCTTGCGCCGCTGCGCCGCTGCCACAAAAAAAGAGCCCGCCAGTGGCGGGCTAAACACTTTGGTTGGGTATTTCATTGTAGTGCGCGGAAATGCGTTTGATTCTCTCCAATCGTCACCCCATGCCAAATTAGTTATAGCAGGGCAGAAAAAATGAATCACGCATCTCCGCCAGCGGCGCATAGAATGCAGGGATGAAATCCTATACCGCCCAATGCGTCCTTCCGCTCGCTGCTGAGCTGGGCGAAGGCCCACTCTACCTGCCGGCGCAAGACCGCCTGCTGTTTGTCGACCTTAAGCGTTGCATCTTGCATGCGTGGGATGCCGGCGTGCGTGAACATCGCAGCTGGCTGCTGCCTGATTACATCTGCTGGCTGGCGCCGCGACGCGACGGCGATGGCTTCATGGCTGGCCTGCGCGACAGCGTGGTGCGGTTGTGGCTGGAGCCGGAGCTGCGCATCGAGCCGGTCGTGCACGTGGTCGACGGCGCCGCCGGGCAGCGCCTGAACGATGCCAAGGTCGACCCGAGCGGCCGCCTGTGGCTTGGCTCCATGCACAATACCGATTACCAGCAAAAGGTGGGCAAGCTGTTCCGCCTTGATCCCGACCAGGGCCTGCACGTCGCCGACGAGGGCTACCATATCTGCAACGGCCCCACGTTCGCGCCGGATGGCAGCGCCCTGTATCACTCCGACAGCTTCCTCGACGTGACCTACCGCTACCCGCTGGCCGCCGATGGCAGCCTTGGCGCGCGCGAAACCTGGCACCGCTTCACCGAAGGCGGTTCGCCGGACGGCATGCAGGCCGACAGCGAAGGATGCCTCTGGATTTCGACCTGGGGCGGCAAGCGCGTATGCCGTTTCAGCCCGGAAGGCGAACTGCTGGCGGAAGTGCCGCTGCCAACCTCGCACCCTGCTTCGCTGGCATTTGGCGGCGCAGACCTGCGCACGCTGTACATCACTACTGCACGCGAAGGCTTGTCGGCGGAACAGCTGGCGCAGGAACCGCTGGCGGGCGCCCTGTTCAGCGCCCGCATCGACGTGCCGGGCCTGCCGGCCAACGCCTTCGGTTGACTCAGTACAGCTCTTTCGCCGCGCTGCGCACAGCCTGCAACAGCAGGTTGGCGCCCGGCGACATCAGGTGGTCGGCCTTGGTGATGATGCCGAATGCATCCATGCGGAACGGCAGTTCCAGCGGCAGGATCGACAGCACATTCAGCTCTGCGTAATAGCGCGCCACTTCCACCGGCATCACGTGGATGGCATCGGTTTTTTGCAGCAGCGCCGTAATCAGGAGCTGTGAGGTGGTGTCGACCACGTCGACCGGCGGTTCCAGGCCGGCGCGGCGGAACATCATGTCGCAGCGGTGGCGCAGGATGCTGCCCTGCGGCGGCAATATCCACGGGCGGTTGGCGATATCCTTCAGCTGCAGCTTGTCGCGCTCCAGCAGCGGATGGCCGGTGCGCACCACGGCGCATGCCGGCTCCTCGGTCAGTTCCTCGTACACCAGGCCCGCCGTGCTTTCCTTTTCCAAGATGCGGCCGATCATGAAATCCAGCGTGCCGCGCTGGAGCAGTTCCATGAGTACATTACTCGCTTCCACCTGCACGCCGATGCGCAGCAGCGGGGCTTCCTTCTTGACGCGGGTGATGGCGTTGGGCAGCAGGTTCATGGCCGGCGTCATGATCACGCCGACTTCCACCTGGCCGGACAGTCCGGCTTTCAGCGTCACGATGTCGTCGTGCGCCAGGGCCAGGCTGGTGAGGGCCATGCGGGCGTGGCGGATCATGGTTTCGCCATACAGCGTCGGCTCCATGCCGCGCGGCAGGCGCTCGAACAGCTTCACGTCCAGCATGTCCTCCAGGTCCTTGAGCTGCTTGGAGGCGGCGGGCTGCGTCATGTGCAGCTCCTCCGCGGCGCGGTGGATGTTGCGGTGTTCATCCAGCGCGATCATCAACAACAGTTGACGAGTTTTTAACCTCGCCTTCAGGAACCAGTTCGGATTCGGGGTAGTCATGCGAGGCATGATACCACCGCCGTTATCGACCAATAAGT
>Ga0102593_1000390_pt1 | contig 84910 bp, 96 predicted proteins | sample AraplaCol_mMS_r2_2_FD_76862 | JGI IMG/M metagenome (GOLD analysis project Ga0102593, IMG submission 76862) | Arabidopsis root microbial communities from North Carolina, USA - plate scrape MF_Col_mMS_r2 (SPADES assembly) (version 2) | ecosystem: Host-associated > Plants > Roots > Endosphere...
GCATTGTGAGAAAATCAGCGTGGTTTCTCATGTTTTACTCTTTGTTTTTTGGTGTTTTTGGGGGGTTTTTTTTTTTTTTTTTTTTTTTTTTTTTTTTTTTTTTTTTTTTTTTTTTTAAAAAAAAAAAAAAATTACCTTTCTTCCTAGGAGTTGAAAAACCCAATAAATACAATTGCGCAGAAAACCATATGAAGTCGAATTATTCCGCTTCACGGATTGCTGGAATAATATTTTTCTTTGGAAATTGTCAGTCTCGCGTCACTGGTTCGACAACTCCAGCTCCCTCCACAGATTACTGTTCATCTTTAATATCTGTTTGGTGAAGGAGAGGACTCTTTTTAATACTCGGACTTTTTCTATACCTGTCCTCGTTGGCATTTTCGTCAACGTTACTAGAGGCTGGTATAGAGGCGTAAGGATGCGAAATGCTTTCCCGATAAGGGTGGGCTTTACCCGTTTGAATAGCGCCGTTGTCAGTCTCGCGATGAGCGGTAGAAAGAGCGAAATCGCCAGAGTCAAAGTATGTCCGTTCCTGTCGATTGTTAGTTAGCACGTGTTATAAGAACTATTATAAGTACCTTTGATTTTTGAGCCATCAAACCTCCACGCGGTAGCTTTCCGTACTTTTCGAGGAGATGGCTCTCGGATTTAGTCAATGGCTGAGAGAAATATTAGTGTCGGTAGTTCTAGAAAGGGTGGGACCTACTTCGGGTTCTGGTCCTCCTGACTGCATTCTGCGAGATTAGTCTGTATTTTCAGATGATTTTCCAAGCCTGCGATGGGGACTGTATCTGAACAGGGAGGGATACTCAAAGGTTCTTGAAATGTATATCCATGACGCTATTTGTCCTGTCGCGTGATCCACTGGTGATTAGTCAGCGAAATCGGCAGAGCAATTGGAAAGCTGTAAATAGTACAGATAAATTTACGAGACAGAAATATATATTGCTATTCCGGAGATCAATGAATTCTAGTAATAGAACTCGAGAAAATTAATTAAAGAGAAGATGTAGTGGTAAGCCAAACAGTCTATAGAATAAAGATATTTTGTCAGAACGGTTATCATTTGGAAACAGTACAGAATATTACAGTAATTAATGATGACATTTTGAAGGTACGAAATCAAGTGGGGTATCCTTGACCAAATCTGGTATGGCTCGATCTTATTTTGATGGAAACTGTAGTGGAAAATTAGCAGCATTGTTGGCAAATCTGTATTATACAACAAATAGAGGGTTATTTTGACAATATGTGAGCATCGAGTATTGTACGGAGAAGTGACGATCAAGCAATACACTTTCTAGTAAACTTCAGTACGTATATATTTAATATTGGTTGAACATTTGCTGTACTGTATTCCAAATCCCAAACCTGTTCGCGTGAATCTACTATTTAGTTCTGCTGTGTGGATATCACCATTCCACATATGGAAGAGTTCACTAGATTTTGGATAAAAATATTGAAAATAGAAGTTTACGGAATTTAGAGAATAATAGAGAACTTCTACATTTATTTAGAAGAATTTATATAAATAGTGTATTTGACTAAACGAAGGAATAGAAATTATTAGCTATGGAGATCCGTATTGTTTCTCATTTTCGCTCGATAAGAATCCCTACATTCGTGTAACATTTCCAGCTACACCATAACACAAGATCTATGTCGCACTAGCTGATCTTAAATCAAGATTCGTGAAGACCGATTATTTCTATCTTCCAAAAATATTGATTATCCTTACGATCAACGAAGAGGTCAATATATAATTGGTAGAGCGGATAAGATCACATAATGATATATCATATTACCGAACATGGTTTTCCCACTGTCTTCTGGAACTGAGCAAAATGATACTCAGTACAGCCTGAATAGAGACAGATATTTCGGTAATTAGACATACAGGTGCGATGGATTACTCGTAATTTGATTTAGATAAATATGTCCATTTTTTTTCTATTTAGTTATATTTGCTATGATTTTTCATTATTCTACCCAATAGTTAGTTCTGCAGGTTCCGTAATGATAATATTTGATAAGATGAATTTGATAGCGCAATGAAGAATTCTGTATTGAGTTCTTGTTTTTTTTTACCATATCTCGGATAATGCCGTATAACTACCTTCTAGCTAGTACAATACAATTTGAAAATTTATATACCAAATATATAAAAAGACCCTTCCCACGCGGTATAACCGGAATAACTTTTCAGGTGAGATTGTCTCTAGCTCTATATATATCTGGTATAAGTCGAGCAAATAATTTTTTCAATTAGCGGAAGGATTTTGGAACCATTGAACTTACTATTGTATTCTCCTGTATATTCGATATATCCAAAGCTGTGTTACAGAAGAAACATAGGAGTACCCAGCAGCGAGATCTGTATCTACCTCTGAATACTTTTTTTTCTCTCTAATTTTAGCTTGGACTATCTATTGAGCCAGGCAGAGTTGAAAAATAGTGTGCCACAGCCGTGTACTGTAAAATAACATACAACAAATATCTGTTCATCGCATTCGAATTAATCCTCCACCATTTTGTCTATCTTTGTTCTTATAATGCCAAACCAGCTGGATTCCAAATGGCGAGGAGAACGAACACAAGAAAAGAGGTGATACAGAGAACAACACAGATACACCATCGTTATACTGCAGTATGATAATTCTAATATGATAGTATTTATTAGTATCCCCCAATCAATCTATCGATTTCTATGTGGATCTCACATTTGGATTCAGCTAGATTGATCAGTGGGGTAGACAAGTGGAAGCGTTGACAATTAGTTGCCATCAAGTAGCTGCTTATTAATATCTGCACGTTGTACAGTAGGGCCTAGTATTGCATAGTCTTATAGCATACGATGGGTGCCCGAAGATCGTTGACTCCACACAATAATACATTTTGGCTCACTCAACCAACTGCGTCTAAGAAATTTGGTGCAGATGATTTGTTATCTTCAGAAAATACGCCTATGCTCTCCCTACTCTGTATGTGCAGGGTTAGAAAGTATAATGGATCGCTGAGGTATCTCAGGCTCTACAATATAGGCTCACTCTGAAGCTACAAAACTGTACTAAATATACTCGCTAGAACTCATAATATACATAAGGTACTCCTACTATAATATACTAGACTAAATGAAACGAAATCAATCATAATTCTCTCTACTACTGATATATTACAATATATAACGGGTATAAAACTCCCTACCAGAGTCCACCAGCTCTAGATAGATACACTAAACCCCCCCCCCACAAACATCATAATAATAATCCTCATCCAAACCATCTCTCCCCGGAACAACAGGAACTTCACCCGCAAAAGTAGCATCATCAAACCTCACATTCAAAAGACGAATCTTAAGACCATAATTCCCGACCAAATCAATCAATTTACTTGTTTCCGACGTAATAGGTTGTTGATTCAATAACATCAATAACCCATCCAACCATTCCGATGCTTCACTGTGTGATGATGGACGGAGGGTTAAGAGGGTGATTTCTGAGGTTCCTCGGTTTGTACTTGTTGATCGAGTGTGTTTTTCTGTTTGGGTTGGGGCGTAGCCGTGGATTGTGATTTTTGTTGCGGCTTGACGGGCTGTTGAAGATGAGGCTGTATCTGTTGAGATGTTTGATACTACTGATGAAACGGTGGATAGATCGACTAAATGGTCATGGTCAGCATAAGTATAAAATGCAAAGTATAAGGGGGAGGGAAAGGGAAGGGAGGATACTTTTCTCAGGAAGAGTGTCTAATTCCGGAGCTCGTCGATCATCACCTTCTCGATTGAAAGTTCCAAAATGGAGATATCGACGATTATGTGATAACTGCACATATTGCGCATTACGCGAAGCTCCAGTTCCATCCTTATTCTCCAATGAAAACCAAGTTCCCTGAAGTAAACATCGAGTTCGTTGTTCCTTCACAAATTGCAACGCTTCATGATGTAATTCTTCCCTAACCTGACGAAGATGTTGACCCCATGCATCTTCATAGGTAAGTTCCAGTAATTCCATCTGTAACTCGCGAAGACGATGATATTCGAAACCCGCTAATTCCTCCTCAATATCATGGACTTCTTTCGTTCGTGATGCCCCGCCAACAACAGACTCGATGAGGATTCGAACTAACTCAACCAATTTATCCAAGTCATCCATCTCCGCAGCTGTGGCTTTCCATAATCGGAAAAAGGCTTGTAAACCTGCGACGTGTAGACGGGTCCAATGTAGAAGGAGAGGACGGAAGAGTCGGTCCAAACTGACGCGTGAGTCCATGAGCATGTAACTTTTCGAATCGTCCATGTCGGATTTATCCACTTCGAAATGCTCGTACAGAATCGACGTCACAGCCAACGAGGCTCGTGCAATTGGACATCGCTGTCGAGATGGTTTACTCGATTGCTCTAAGAGCATCTTTTGGAATTCATCCTGATGACTCCGCACGTAATCGGCCAAATCCATCATACCCAGAAATCCCACGCCATAGAATTCTGCCGTAGGACTCTCCGTCTCAAAACCAAGTCGCCGCCATTTCTCGGGGTGGTGCTTTTTCGACTTTTTCAAATCCTCCACATTCTCCTTCTCCTTCTCCTTCTCTGCATCGTCGGTATTCTTCGTACTAGCCAAATGAATTCCCTTAAGTGCTCTGCGATGCTCTGGCTTCTCTTGATTCAGGGGAATTTCTTTCCATTTCCGCAAAAGAACCTTCGTAAGGGACTGGAATTCCAATAACGGATGAGCCAGATCCTGCAACGCTGAATCCTGCATCAAAACGTAAACCGCACGAATGACACCGAGATCCTGCAATCGCTGGATAAATTTAGGCCACTCTGCCTCGGAATCGTAGGTGATTGAGTCCCGCATTAGCGAGTTAATCAATTGTAACGCATTGGCGCATAGAGCATGGTCTGCAGAGGATAGTCGACTGACGAGCATTTCCAGAAATTGCGGATAAATCGCGATGGCGGGTTTCAAGGCCCGAAAGCCGAACATATCGGGTTGCGGCGAGTGACGACCCCCAGCGTGAGGGTGTGAGACGACAGAAACGCAAATAGACATTGCACCACGAAGGATATTCACAAGAGGATGGGTGACAATCAGTTCGACGATCTGTCGGAAGAGCAGAGTTAGCAAGATCCAAACTGTAAGCTGTAGACTGTAAGCTATAGACTGCTCACCCGCTCGACCAATTCCTCATCCACACACTCCCATCCTTTATCCACCTCGAGCAGTCGGGCAAAACTGGTCAAACTATAAGCGAGGGTATTCCCACTGGCGTGAAGGGTGAGATATCGAAGACGGGTCAACCCTCCCTCCGCAATAAACAGGTCGGCGAAGGAGGGATCCCCGATATTGCCCTGAAGCTTGAAGACTGCCATTTTGCGCACGGCATCTTCATCACTTCCCAGGCGCTCGACCAACTCGGCGACATTGACGTTCTCCATGGCGTGAAAGTGGAGGAGAGTTGGTTGGGCGCATCGGCGCATCGGCGATCAGGGGTTGTGGGGCGGAGAGATATCATTAGGGTAGACAGCAAATATACGACAGGGAATAGATCCATCAATCAATGAATGAATGAATGAATAGATAATAGATAATAGAATAAACGAGTAGATAATAAAAAGACAATAGATGATGAATAAATTAAAATATACACAACATAACATGAATAAATATTACTTGCTTTACTTCGTGATACATGGCAGAATCTATACCAACTCCAGAGATGCAAATCGTATACGCGTGACTTTTATCAGGCAGTATAGCAACACTGCTGACTGCTGACTGTAGACTGTTGACGCTGTTAACGTCGCCAACCGACATTCCATATAACGTGGGCAATATCTCGGGCTGTATTGACGGTGTCGACGACACGACCAAACAGTCCATTGCCGATAGGCTCTCCCTCCGACTCTTCTCCCTCTCCATAAGGCATAAACATACCTGAAGAGGTGAGGTGGAGGGGACGATCGGTCTCGTTTTCGTCTTCTACGAACCATGGTTGGTCTTGAGTTCGATAGTGTCCGGTGAAATCAAGACTGGGATCTTCATCATCATAATCAAGGAGGAAGTTGGCGGAGGGTTGTGGTGTAGATTGAGGTGGGCGGAGTGTTTCCACGGATGGGGTGGGAGATAATTTCGAAGAGGAGGAGGCGGAGGTAGAAGAAGGAAGAGAAGTCCATCGATCGAGGATAGATTCGCGTGGATCAGGAGTGTCCCCGCGGTATTTTAAGGTGGTGGAGGGTAAAGGAGCTATTGTTTTGCTGTCACTGCTGAAACTGTTTCGTGGAGTACTGAGGCTACTGAGGGACGCTTGGCCAGATATCTGTCGCATCATGACAACTCCATCATCAGATGAAGACTCATCATCCACGACCGGCCAATCTTCATCGCCTTCTTTGGCTTCGACGGCAATGCATTGCACCACCTCATTATTGAAGTGGATATGTCGTCGCTCACTTGGAGAAGTCATTCCAGAAGACGAAGTGGTAGTCAGAGTGCCATTGAGCGAATAAGTCGAGCTCCCCGTCCTACGGTGGATCTGATCAAGGTCTGTATTTGACCGAGGGAACGGCGGCCGAGTCCATCCATGGGCGGCCTCTTGAGCTTTAAGAATAGCCCCGGCATGTTGGAGCAGAGTATGCTGGGAGAGTGAGCGCTGAAGAATAGTTTCTGAAGCTGTCTTCTTCTTCAAAATGGGTTTTCGATCGGTATACGAGTTGGGAGTTTCCAAACGGCTGGGAGGGGGAGAACCGTCTGAAGTGATGGTGTCCAAGGATACGGATGTTTTCAAAGGGCCATATAGCCAAGTGACATCGCAATCTTTGAGCCTGTTTTCAGTTAGACGAAAGATACGGCAAGCGATTTCGCTGTGTTTACTTACCAGTTCAATGTCTCAGGAGAGATAGTCCCGAGGTTATTCTTCGCCTTAGCCCATGTCCTCCACGAGGCATTCTCAAGACGAACTCCATTGCTATAATCATTCTTCCGAGAAGTGACATAACGCCATGAAGCCCAAATATCCTCCTCTTTCCATTCATGAGCTAGGTAATCAACATGACGCGACGGCTCATCTTCAACGGAAGAGTCATCTGCAGCAGGAGAAGTCCAGAGAGAGGGGGATGCAGAGACATCGACATCCTCTTCTATATCCTCAGGACCTTCCTCGCTCTTGACGTCTTGCGGGGATGATTCCGACAATTCCGAGTCATCGGTGGGCATAAGGTCCTCATCTAGCGACAAACTGCTCAGAGTCGGGGTATAGAGTGGATCGTGAACGGTTGGAGTGAAGTTCGGAGATGGCGGAAGGGATGAGACGGTTGAAGCGATGGGACTCGGGGAGTCTTTTGAAGAGAAATCATCTTGCATGGGGGATTTACTGAGGAGATTATGGTCGTGTAGAAAGTATCGTTGGGTGGTGGGTGAGCGGAGAGGATCGGGGAAAGGTGGCGAGCGATCGCGGGGAGCCAGCACCGCTGTCATGATAAAGATATCATGGGCGTATACAGTAGATGTGAATGGAGGATAGCAGTGGAGGTGGTGAAGAGGCAAAGAGGAGAATATAAAACGAGGCGAAAGTTGAACAAAAAAAAAAGCAAGTCACGAGGTGAGAAAGAAGAAGGGGAGGAAGGAGCAAAGAGGATTTCCGCAAACAGAAGGAGCGAGTGGAGAGAGAGCGAGAGTGTGGAGGAGGGAAGGTGCGACTGGAGAAAAAACAAGAAAAAAGAAAAAAAAAAGTTCCTTCCTTCTTTTTCTTCTTTTCTGCCCTTCCAAGTTGCCACTTCAAATACTTTTTCTCTTCTCTATTCAATAGTACTCAGACACTGCCAGACTTTTTTTTTTCACAAACTTCCTCCCCTCTTTCAATTTTTGCTTTCGTTTGCCACAATCTGCGCACTGGCCGCAGTTACAGTTACGAGACGTTGCGATGGCTAGACCGCACGATTCCCCACTTTGCGAGCTTCCTTGGTGGAGCTAAGATCCCCGGCTAGCGAGGGGCAGGGGGTAGCTGGGCAGAGAGGGGATGCAGAGGGGGCCATGTACATACTGTATGTAGTAAAGGAGTAGAGGAGTAGAGAGTGCAGGGTCTGAGCACAGCAGTAAGTAAAAGTGGGTGGCACAGGGTGGGACAAGATACAGAGGAGTTCAGCACTGTATACAATCTTGATATCATGTTATCATTGCTTTAAGAGGGTGTACATAGTATCTAGAAATTGACTATGCTCAATACTATTTACAAGGCTGACTACTTCTGAAACTTATTGAGTAGATGATTGCGTATATGATCTAACTGAATAATATCACCGAACTATTAAGATGACGAGGATACAAGGCTGGATTGGACAATCGATCGACTCGTCAGCACGGACCTACTCTGGCGTGCGATAAGCTCCCGATGCGATTAGCCAGTTTACTAGCTATGTACATAGTACAGGATCAGGATAGTTGGATAGTGTAGAATGGAATAGTATAAGATAGTGAGTATAGATCTGGTATATTACAATAACGTACAAAGTATACTAACATCATCCCCGTCTTAATTGCATCATATTGAAATCAATTCAACAACCTCAAATGTCAACGCCAATGCCAATGCCAATCCTATGCCACGCCATGCAGTATACAGATAAGTAGACTGTACACTATTGTGTACATACTAGCGTCACACATACCTTCGTCTGTGCACTGCATACAAGCAGATCACTGATTGGCGCCGTTAAACCCTCAAGGTGTATCCGCCCTGGTCCGTTTATCCTGCACCAATATTAACCAACGAGAGTGCTCAATGATTGCATGTTGGCTGTGTCGTGTAGCTATCCAGCTCTAGACCTGGGAAACTTTTGTGTGGATGGGACTGGGCCGTGAATTTCATGCACATCCCCACGGGCCCCCGGACCGTTGTCTCGGATTGTGGAGCTGTACCCAGTTGGTGGTAGTTACGTACTAGAGTACAGTAGAGTAGATAAAGATGAAGTTGGGAACTACCAGGTGTATAAGCTACCTATGTACGATCTATAGAACTAGTATCGATAACGATGGATATAATATATTATGCGGACTACTACAAGGATACAGAACTAAACATAATGGAATATTACTACCAACGAGGACCCTGGACAGCGCTATCTCGTCCTTTTGAAATGCATGCCCGTTGACGTGCAGTAGTCCAGACAGCCCCATAATTCAGCCAAAGGTACTCAAACTCGGAGTCCAGTTACCACTATTGCGTACTGCTGTCAGTGCTACATAGTATACATACTAACTAAATATAGTAAGTAACTGCTTGTAGTTACAATTACTAGTAGTCTGATTGAATTGAGTTGGCCAACTCATCGAGATAAGGATTATCCCGATCAAAACATCCAATCGATGCCATTGGGTTATCATTTACATGCAGAAGGATTCATACACTGTACATAGTACAGTGACTAGTGCTTTGTATATGCTCAGATACCAAGTTACGCGTTTCCTTGGTTGTCTGATTGTGTGTTGAATGTGAATGTGGCAATCTTGTTATCCCGGGAGTTTCCAAGCGCTCAACTTCTCGCCCGGTTTATTTTCGCATCACGTGATATATAGCATACCACGTGATTGAGAGGAGTATGTCACGTGTATATGACTATCACATGACATCACGTGCGATTAGTCAGTGCCCCGCCAGCCCACTGGAGATTCTATCGCAAGCTCCAAGCAAGAAGCAACTGCTCAGCGGAATACAAAATGGCCGACGTGGAAGCACCAATTGAGCCACAGGCTCGTCATGTTGTTTACTGTGGAGGTGAGTGATATCCCAGTGTGGTCTGGATGAAGGAATTGATTAAAGAGAGAAGGACGGTGAGCTAATGAATGCAGTGTGTACTCTGCCGCCGGAGGTTAGCAACGATATACAACGAGATGGGGGTCAGGGGAATAAGAGAACTAACTGACATATTCAGTACTGTGAATTCGGCGGGACTGCCAAGAAATGCGAGGAATGGCTTGAATCAAAATATCCCGATCTCTGGACGAAATTATACTCTGCCGGTAATCCCCTCCCCCCTCCTCACGCTGGATCACGCTTGATACTTGACAGCTATCCATGGGCAAAGGCGGGCAATAAAAGAAGAAAGAAAAAATAAAGCTAATACAAATAGACGCTGTAACGGCAAATCTCTCCACACTCTCCGTATCAGCCCAGGAACGCGCCGCCAAAGACGCCGCCAAGAAAGAAGCGAAAGCCGCACAAGTGGAGGCTCGGGATGCGGAGCGAAAAGCCGCTTCAAAGGTGTATATCAAGCGAGTTGAGCGGAACAAGCGGAAGCATGTTACTGTTATTATGGGATTGGAGGTATTTGGGATGGAGAATAAGAAGATTGCGAAGGATTTGGGGAAGAAGTTTGCGACAGGATCTTCTATGACGAGGGCTCCTTCTGGTGCGGAGGAGATTACGGTTCAGGGAGATGTTAGTGAGGATGTTAAGGAGTGGTTACTTGAGGTTCATGGGGATAAGGTTCCTGAGGCGAATATTGAATTTATTGAAGATAAGAAGAAGAAGAAGGCTGATGCTGCGGCTGCGGGTGTTTAAAGAAATGCAGATTAGCATTGCATAGCTGGACAGAGCTGGCAGGCTGTGAAGTGGTGGACACTGGCAGTTATGTGGGTATCATGAATACAGAATTGACAAAAATAGATGATTATAATTCGTTGAGGACTCGTAGTGGATCGTCGGTTGTTTTTGCTGTGATCGATGATGTTGTGGCGCTTCGGAGACTTTCTCGTCGTTCTGCGAGACTCGATGGATACCAGGATGCCGAGAGAGAGGCAGAGAGGGAAGCAGGGGGAGAAAAGGATTGGTTCATAGCTGAGTCTGACTCCGGGTTTGACTTTGACTCTGGTCCTGCTGGTATCGAATTCAATTGAGTCGAAGACTGCAGAACGATTCCCAAGATTAATACGAGAAATGCACTCCCCGCAATAATCCAGAAGATCCGCAATCGGCGACTGGTTCTTTCCTGCCACTCCATCTCTCTCCTCTCCCATTGTTCGATTTCCTTTTTCACGCTTTCCAATCGTGATCCCAGAAGCTCGGCTTTGGACCGGCCTGATTGCATGCGGGATTCGAGGTGGGAGATTTTGTCGGTTTGCGGGGTGAAGCCTTTCAAATCGATGATTTGTTTGCGTAGATCCTGGTCCAGAGTGGATGTTTCACGCTCAAAGTCACTGAGGAATGCAGCTGCGGAGTCGGAGAGTTCTTGGAAGCAGGATATAGTTGAGTTGAGAGCGGTGATCTTTTCCAATAAGTTGTAATAGGTGTAGTCTAGTCGACGGGTGGCATCTGTTGCTTGGGTACTGATTGTTGTAAGTGCCGAGCGGAGGTATCTGTGACTGTTAGCAGAAACCCTAGGATTGAAAGTATACAAAAGTATACAGTGGAGTATTATTCATGGACTCACTCCTCGCCCTGCTTCCTCCTTCGTTTCACCCTTTCCAAATCCTCCATTGATTGAATCTCTTGTCGTCGAATTGGCCCTAATCGCTCATGCTGCTCTGGTACATCGAGTAAACTTCCTCTGCGACTATTCGTCCCTCCTGTGCCTCTAGTAGACTCCGAGCCCCAGCGAGACCGGGTTGTTTCCCGTGTGATCGGGCGCAACATGCCATCATCTTCGCGATCTCTCTCCCGAGACCAGAAGCCGCGGGCACCAGCAGAGGCGAGCTGACTCATTGGTTTTGGAAGACGAAGTTCGCGCGATTTGCTGTGCTTATGTCGCGAGAAGTGAGGGTATCTGGGACCCTCGAGACCGAATGGATCATGGGAGTGAGAGCGGGAATGGGAGTGAGTGTGAGAGTGTGATCGGAAGTGGGAATGGGCGTGTGGGCGAGGTCGAGCTGAAGTAGGTTCTGGAGCATTTCCTGGCGTAGAGAGCGGAGTTGGAGTGACTGTTGACTGGGTCGAATGTTGGGCTCGAGTGATCCGGGGGACGTCTGCAAACGGTTCATCGACGTCATCGCGGGAGTGGGTTAAGGGGAAAGTGGCGGAGGGAGTTCGGGTATGTATAAGCGGGAGAATATCATCTGAAAGCATTTGGTGTGATGTTTAAAGGGAGAATGAATCGAGGATAGAGGAAGAGTCGAGAAGCGAGGGAGTGTAGAAGAGGATGAGGAGAGAAGAAGTGCGGAGTGCGGAGTGCCAAGAGATCGACAAGTACTGCACAGTGTACTGTATAGACAATAAATACATGATATTAACCAATAATTTGATATAGTTAAGAGATGAATTCTAGATTATTTCATTGTTTCAGCTTAAAAGAATGATTTATTAGATAATGCACTTTTATCGCTATGAATCCACCAACGCCAGGCAGTGCGTACTGCGTACTGCATACTGTATACTCTAATAGGCAGTAGAGCAGAGAAGCAGACAGAGTACAGATGATTCCCAGTCAATCCGGATAACCATGCTGCTCAATACTATTCTGCTTTCCTGCTGCTGCTGCTGCTCTAAGAGTTCAGCAACTTGTTGCGCTTTTCTCTGCGCTTCAAGCGCTCCACGCGCTTAGCATGCATTTTCTCGGCCATCTTCTCGTAACGGGCCTTCTCCTCCTTTGCGGCTCGCTTGTCTTTGATGCGTTGGATATGGCTCTATATCTCATGGTTAGATCCCGCTGAATGTAGTCATGGCTGGCCATCGCAGGTCATCGCGCAGAGTAGGGACTGCTCACCTGTCGCTCAGCCTCTTTCTCCTCCTTCATCTCCCGCTCTAACTCCTTGACGGCTTTTTGTTGATCTTGGATTTGTTTCCGCTTCTCGTAGGAGGTTAGGCCGGCATTTGGACGAAAGGCTTTCTTGGTATCATGCCAGTTTTTGCCTGACTTGTTAGCATGGGCGGTGGTGGTGGTGGTGGTGGTGGTGGGTGGACATACCATTCTTCCGCATGCCTGTGCTTGTAGGAGCAGCTGTACTGACGGCTGTAGACATTATGTCCGTCTGTGTATACCACCGTATGATGTACTGGCGTGACAGTATCAGTGAGTGTCCAGTTAGTTCAAATCATCCGCTCGAAGTGGAGTGAAATGAAAACTCTGCCGAGATTATCAGATCAGATAAGCAGGTCTTGGCACGCTAACAAAATTGCAACTTCCCGGTTGACCTCACAATTTCTTCCTTTTCGACTCCATCAGGCCCGCTCTCGCCGTGTTTGGCGCCGGAATTCTCCTCAATTTGCTTGTTTCTGCATCATTTGCCTAACTTTAGCCTCTTCTTGGCGTCTTCCTGCTCTCTCCGAGGTTTACCTCTTTTTTGAGTCCCCACTCCTGACACGTCGAACAAATCTCTCATAAATACCCACCCCCACCACCCTCCCCCCCCCCCAAACGTTGCGGTCTACTTTTATTTCTCCAAATCATGCTCCTGCCATAGCTGTCTTAATATACACACCGACACCCCCTGGACTATAGCTGATGGCGACGGCCGAGCATGCGATCACGGTTAATGATGAAGCGATGGAGTTGCCTGTCCTCCCGCCTAACCAGGGGGTTGAGGCTATGAAGGATATCGTTTTTGGATCGGTGAGTCGTTGTAGCAGAGCAGAGGAAGTAGAGAAGAACAAAGCTAACTATGACAGGCTGCTGGAATGGCCGGAAAACTCATTGAATACCCCTTCGACACCGTCAAAGTCCGACTACAATCTCAACCAGAACACCTTCCCTTGCGATATACAGGTCCTCTAGACTGTTTTCGCCAGTCATTCCGTGCCGATGGGATTAAAGGGTTATATCGTGGCATTAGTGCCCCCATGACCGGAGCCGCCGTGGAAACAAGCTGTTTATTCTTCAGTTATCGCATTATTCAAGATGCCCTCCGTGTAACTGTTTTCCCGGGAGTCGAACATCTTCCTTTCACTGCTTTACTGCTTAGTGGTGCTGCTTCGGGATCTATCACCTCGTTGGCTTTGACTCCCATCGAACTGATTAAATGTCGAATGCAAGTTCCTAGCGAAACCTTCGGACAACAACCGAAACCTCTGGCCCTGGTGGCAGATGTATTTCGCCGTGAGGGATTGATTGGATTTTGGCGTGGGCAGTTGGGAACTCTTATTCGTGAGACTGGAGGTAGTGCTGCGTGGTTTGGTGGATATGAGGGTGTTTCCTCGCTTTTCCGTACATATAACCAACGATCTGGGATTGTGTCAAAGGGAGACTCTCTCCCTGTTTATCAGCAGATGATTGCCGGTGCCACGGCGGGTATTAGTTATAATTTCCTATTCTACCCGGCTGATACGATCAAGTCGCGATTACAGACGGAGGATATTTCGCTTCGACCGGCTGGGGCTCAAAGACAGACTTTTTGGAGTGTGAGTCGTGCTTTGTGGAGACAGCAGGGATTGAAGGGGATGTATCGGGGTTGTGGAATTACTTGTGCTCGTTCAGCGCCCAGTTCGGCTTTTATCTTTTCTGTTTATGAGGGATTGAGGTCGTTTTTTGGGTAGTTTGGTAAATAGATTGTACAGTTGCTATACCCATAGAAGTATAAACATGCATCATGATCTCATCAGAACTAGCAGTACACTCACTAAGTTCAATTTCTTTAGCATATAGTAGTTATTACTATTCAATGAGTAGATTTACTTGTAAGTACTGCAACATTCCATGATAGCACCAAGTCTGCATCGAGGGACAAAAGTATGAGTCCACCCGCAATACAAATTTGACCTTTTCGTTTTTAAATATATCGCAACAATTTTACATGAGGATATACTATTTTTAATTCATAGAATAAAAATAATGTTTCATTAAGCATGCCTTGATTGCATCTCCTACTGCGGAATTCAGATATCAAGTAAATCGTGCAATCTTATCCGCACTCTTGGATATGAAGAAATACAGGCCCTGCTTAATTCATCTCGCCCCAATAGGAAAATGATAAATATATTGCTTCACATGGCATGAATATCTTGCACCGGTACGAGTCAGATCATATCAGCACGCAGAATTATGTTCGCATGATTGGAAGTGTCTACGCTTACCTGATATAATGAGAGTGAATTTATGAAAAAAATAGTCCGAAGGGATGATGAATATGTGGTTTTTGTACAGGTGACACCGTGATCTAAGTCTCCTCTAGTCTTTGAATATGGAGAAATAGTCCGTTGATCAAGGTGCTGTGTAAAACTCGCGAATTGGCCTAATGTGAAACTACATGGGATTAGCAAAAAAGTGCAAAGAATAGTATTTATTTCTATAAAATCTTCAACGGGACAAGTCTAGAAAATCTAAAAAGGAAACAATATTCAAGGAGCATCTACATATCAGCTTGATCCATACTTGGCGCAGAACATTGACGACAATCACAACCAAAGATAGGACCATTCAAACGATTCCAAATACTGAATGCCTCAGCCTGGGACTGGTCGTATGTAATCGCAGGCTCTCTCCCGTCTTCCCGTGGAGTCCAGTAGGAATTGGAGATATGCACAGCATAGCCCTCCATCATTTCGAGATAGTCACTTTGTTCACGTCTATCAATAGTTAGTCTTCCGATGTGAGCACACATTTCACTAAGGATGTGGGGCACTTCAGTTGTAGCAAGAACATTGTTCTCAATGTGACTTTGTAGTACACAAATGATTGAAATAAGACGGTCGATTCGCTGTTCAAAACAGATAGGTGGCGTAGTATTGGTAATCTTGGCTTCTTCTTGCCCGGAGGTCTTTAATAATTGAAGGGTTTCGGGGAAGTTTTCAAGGAAATCGGCGATATCTTGCCACGTCTCGGGCTGATCGTGGAGTTGTTTGCAGCGAGACATGATCTCGTTGACAAGGTATGCACGCAGGTCGGTGAATTGACCTATTATAAGAATATTCATAGTGTATAAGAGTGACTATCAATCTGGAAAGGTACGTACCGATATGTGGTATAAAGAGGACTTGATATTCGTATTGATCGAGGGTGTTCTTGAAGTGAATTGTTCTATCTGATGAGAGTCGTTCCTGTAGCTGGACATGCTCCCTTTTATAGATATCTCATCTTAACCCGAAAAATAGAATTATTTATATCGAAAACAATTTGTCATTGATCTTGAAGACTCGGCCTTGACGAAGGCCCATTATGACTTAATGCCTTTGTGGACAACCATATTCAGAATTGGAGCCCGGGTTCTTTGTCGTAGTCAGACATTGTATGCACATGAAAGAAAAATAAATACAATGAGACAAAGAATCCATTTCCGTTGTCTAGAACAGAGTAACATAAACCATTCAATAAAGTGGGCAGCACCTAAATTTCTAAAAAGAACCACGTCCTGGAACGAGATATTGGATCTGATATTATATTTAATCACAAAGAATAAAATTATAATCCAAGGTTCAAAAGAATAAAAAAGAAGTCCGGCTAGAGTAGTTGCGCATTGTACCCAGCAACTGCAACAATGCTCATTTCCCCATTCCCTCCCTTTGCTGCAGCATCCAAATAGTCCTTCACAGTAAGAGCCAACCCCTTTTCACTAAGGAGATCCCCATCTCCCAAACTTCCTCGCAAAAGAGGACCATTCATACCTCCATTTAATTCCCAGACTTGTCCATCCTTTTGCACAAATCCAACAAAATGATGGTGATTGCCCTCAGCTGGCGAAGGCGCCCTTGATGATCCCCTAGAAGCAGCTTCCATATGCGCGTTCTCCAAGAATTTCGAATTATAGAGTAAATCTGCTCTTTCTGCTGGTCCCAATGTAATTGCCTGCTTTAACAACTGGTCTAGCTCGGATCCCGGAGCGACATATTCCGCATCACGGTAATTATATAGACAATGTAGAAGGGCCATAAGCCCACAGGCGTGTCCGATAGTCTGTTTCATCCAAATAACTGGCTCCTCCGGACCAGATCCCTTATACTCCGGAATCGTCTTCGCTATTTCCGTGCGGGCCGCGTCGTAGATTGGCCAGTCAGCGAGGAGGACTAGTGCGTGTATGGGTCGAGGAATCCATTCTAGCATCTCCGGTGATGTAGAAACGACATCGTGAAAGCTTAGACCAGGCGCGACACCTAGGTTCTCGCAGAGATGGGCCAGTACATCCGGGTTATTCTCTGTCTCATGCTCAGTGGATGAGTTTCGCCCGGCTATCACTCCAGGAGGAACGAACCAAGAGGGATGAAAGTTTTCCGACCGTCCACTATTTGGGCCGCAGGTGCCATATTGAGTACGTAGCTCGGGTTTTCATGTGAAATAAGGTGGTTTAAGGTAAGGCGATGGGGTAAGGTGGAGGTGGAGTTGAGTGGGAAGAAGCGGGGAGGAGCGGAGGGGCGGAGAAGATGAGGCTGAGAAGGCTTGGCAGTCAGCAGACTCGGCGTACCCTAAGAGCCAGCAGAGGATAATAGAGACAGAAACAGTAAGTGTATTAGACTAGAAAGTGGTTAAGGAAATTGGATTTGTAAATTGAGAGAGCATGTCGGTGGAAGCACAGCACTACCGACGTCGTCTAATATTACAAGCCCATTACATGAGTACAAAGTAGCAGTTGACATTTTTTCAGTCATATCCATACTGAATGAAATTATCTCAGTACACCGGAATCACTGTCATTCAATTTCGCAGCATAAACCTGTTAAAAGCTCACTAACTCTCAGGGTCCTCAAACAGCCGAGACAAGCGAGTCTCCAAAGTATCCAATCATGCCATCGACAATGGTCATTCAACGGAATAGACCCGCTCATCTCAGCCCTACGGACTTTTAGCATGCGAGTCAAGACTGAACAAGACATAGCTGGTGGGTCTATCAGCCCTACCGATTCATTTCGGAGATATTCCTTGCGTTGCCGAACCAGGCAGCAGTTTCAATTGCTGTGGACCACACGGTGATGTTCGAGAGTGTAATCTTCAAGATCCCAAGGTACTCACTGCCATTGCTATAAAATGAGTTCCAGATTCGGGTTTCATCTCCCCTTTGCCGATTATCAAATGAGTTTCCATTTGCTTCTGGTGTTCTAGGAATATGTCTTCCTTTGATCCATCCAGTGTCAACTTGAACACCGCTAGCAAGGAAGATGTGTTATGCTACTTGGAGATCTCCGGGAATGACTACAATGGCCACCTCGGTGCCCGAATTTCGTCCATCTTCGTGATTCTCTTCGTATCATCGGCCTTCACTCTCTTCCCGGTGGTATCCAAGCGAATCCCGGGTTGGAAAATCCCTTTCAGCGTGTATATCTTCGCCAGATACTTCGGAACAGGTGTCATCGTAGCCACCGCGTTCATCCATCTCCTGGACCCAGCATACAAACGCATTGGACCGAAAACATGCGTTGGTCAGTCCGGATATTGGGCCGAGTATTCCTGGTGTGCCGCCATCGTGCTCGCTTCGATCGTGGTGATATTCCTCCTAGACCTCGCGGCAGAGGTCTACGTTGAACAGAAGTACGGAGTACACAAGGATGAATCGGCTACAGACGTCTTCATTCAACACGAGCATCACCTCGATGTCCAACCACCCCCCGACACAGAAAAGGCTGCACACCTACCCACCCCACAAACAGAAGATCTGAGCCCGAACTCAGACTCAGACTCGCAAATGGCTGAACGTTCATTCCGTCAACAAATCGCCGCCTTCCTACTCCTCGAATTCGGAATCATCTTCCACTCCGTTATCATCGGCCTCAATCTCGGCGTCACAGGCTCCGAATTCGCAACCCTCTACCCAGTCCTCGTCTTCCATCAGTCCTTCGAAGGTCTCGGTATCGGAGCCCGAATGTCTGCCATCCCCTTCGGAAAACATACCTGGCTTCCATGGATTTTGTGTGCGGCGTATGGTTTGACGACTCCTGTATCGATTGCGATTGGTCTGGGTGTGCGAACTACATATGTCCCCGGCTCCAAAGTATCCTTGATCATACAGGGTGTTTTGAATGCCGTTTCTGCAGGGATTCTGATATATAGTGGTCTGGTTGAGCTTCTTGCGAGAGACTTTTTATTCGATCCTTGTCGCACTAAGCGTCGTTCTCGCCTGTTGTTCATGGTTATGTGTACCCTTCTGGGTGCGGGAATTATGGCTTTGATAGGTAAATGGGCCTGATTGTGAGAGTGAGAAGAACCTTTTGATGCACGATGTGTGCTATGTATTCTTAGTGGCGCTAGTTCAGCCTTACTAAACGGAGTTAGCGTGAAAAGGGATGAAAATGAAGACCTTAGTTCCGTGTATCCTATGTACTTCGCAATCAAGTTCAAACTGCACCAGCTTCAAAGATTGATGACAGACAAAGATAATACTTAACTTGGCTCTTAGACTACAGGAAAATTACTTACAAGGAACCAGCCTAAGGCAGCACTGCCTTAGGCAAGGTTGCTAAATAAAGACATTCGTTTGTCCTGCGAACATATAAACATCCTTCTCCCTCGCTCGCAGAGATTTGGGAAAATATATAACATGGAAATCGTTCATCCACCATCTATCAGCTATAATATATCAGCATCTCAAAGCATAGTCCTGATGTATACTCGCCTGACGAGATAAGTGATCGCCACATTTCGAACGATATTCAACCTATTGAGAACAATGGGTTAAACCCAGAAACCTCAAGGTCCCGAACCATAACGGAGATGAGATTGAATTGGACAATCGAACTCAATACATCAACGCTCACAATATACCTCTTATCGATATCTTTGTGATCGTCTATCTTGAGTATTCGGTTCTAAATGTCGCCCATCACACCATCACGTGGAGCTCATTATTGAAAAATCACATTTTACCATCCCAGACCTTTGGCCGGTTACAATAACTCTCCGAGCCAAAATTGAAGATGAAGATCCTGGACCTCAATATCATAACTATGGATGGTTTCGAATTGATAAAAGCTCCATCTCGATTATATAGATATGATTTATGAATGCAGTTCTCGCACGAGTTTACAATCGACTGCCAAGAGGGACCAATCCATTATTGTCAACATGTACATTCTACTATCTGTTGTCTTGAAAAACTTGTCTTCACCAAAATACCTCTTGTCGAAATCGTTGTTAACAGCTATCTTTCATCAGCATCTCTTCATCAACATCTCTTCATCAACATCTCTTCATCAACATCTCTTCATCAACCCTATCCATTTGCACCGCCCACGATCTTCTTGAGAGTGCTTTAAGAACATTTTCCCAAGCTTTGGCAAATCAATATGTGTATACTGGTACAAAACCAATATCGATACTCAAAACAGTCATTATTGACTTTTGGCCTCTAAGATGTCTGAACGTCTGCTCGCGGCCCACTTAGCTCCGCAGCCTTTCAGGAATGAAAAGATCTGGGGGTCAAACGCGTGATGGAACTGGTCATGACCGGTACCAGATATCCCGGGGTGTGTTCTTTTACAAAATATTTGGTGATCCATCCAGTTCCTTCACTGTCGCCTCGGTGCATCAATGCGAAGAACGCCGTCTTATATCAACCATTCAAAATGCGAGCGATAAGACGGGGTCGGCTCGCACGTCATGTGCGATTGACGATAAATTCGGTGAGCAACTTGCAGGAATCGGACTCAGCAAGATACGAAAGCCTGCAATTTTGAGTCCGGGCAGGAAGATCAATCTTCTTTGTGGGGACCGGATTGAGTGTCAGCATCACGAGAGAGGGTAGAGTCAATCGAGGCAATGCTTTGATATATCTACCTGGGTGGAAGATCTATTTCACAGTATGAATCTTCCTTATTGATTTCTCACAGCTCGACTGTTGATTCATCAACATCAAAATTATTCATGAGGAAAACGCCGATGATTCTCTTCGTCAAGTTGGCCACGGCGAGACTGTGAGTAAGTTCCAGCTCTAAAAGAATTATCTGACAGACCAAATATAAATGGGACAATATGATACTAACACATTTAAGTTGAAGAACAACCAAACAGCACAAGACGCCTCTGCAGTTCCCGCTATAACCAACTGTGACACTGCTGCTATCACTGCTTACAATGGAGTGATCCAAGTGTTGATCCCTCGACAGATGGTTTTCGATCGATATTATTCTCTCGCTTTGTCTATCAGGCCGGATAAAGAAACTCCATTCTATGTCCCCTGTCTGTGTGCTTGCTGATATCGGCTCCGCGGAGTTTCCGCTCCGATTTTCGGATCAATAAAGTTATCTGATCATCTGATAAGTTGAGCTCCCATACTCTCATTTCTCCTCTTCAATTTCTAACTCACTACCTAAGCAATACACAATGTTGGCACAATTCTTTCTTATCGTCAAGATATTCGACGTAGTCATCCGTCAAGCTACAATCCATCTCCAAGGATTGGTCTCGGCTTTCATCCACCGCCAAACATACAAACCAGGCCCCAATCCCAAGAACATCGTCGTGGTGGGCGCTTCCTTTGCAGGATACAATGCTGCTAAAGCTCTAGTGAATTGTATCCCATCGGGTTATCGAGTGCTTGTCATTGAGAGGAATAGTCATTTCCAATTTACGTGGGTTCTGCCTCGATTCAGTGTGGTTGAGGGTCACGACATGAAGGCTTTTATTCCGTACGGTCCATACTTACGTGCTCCGTCTGGGTCGTACTACTGGGTTCAAGATACGGTTGAAGAGATTGTACCGCGTGAAGATGAAAATGGCCAGGGCCAGGTTCGGCTTTCGTCGGGGGAGCGTGTTGATTATGAGTATCTGCTTCTGGCGACTGGCTCCTCAGCTGCTCTTCCCTCTCGGGTTGGAGAGGTCAATAAAATGGACGGAATGAGGGCACTTCAAGCTCAACAGGGGAAGATTTTGGCTTCTCGGGACATCGTTGTTATTGGTGGTGGTCCTGCAGGTGTTGAGATAGCTGCGGATACAAAGGATTGTTACCCGGATAAAAATGTCACGCTGATTCATTCGCGGCAGACTTTGCTAAATGATGGTTTTGGAATCAAGATTCATAAGGTCCTGAGTAAAGAGTTGGTGGATTTAGGTGTTGATTTGGTGATGGGCGAGAAACCTACTATCCCGAGCAACGAAACTGGTGATATTGAGCTGAGGGGCAGATCGATTCATTTTGATTGTTTGGTATGATTGGATAACACGCATTTACAGATGCTTTGCTAATGTTTGTGAAGATAAAATGTATTGGTCAGAAACCCAACACGTCCCTGGCAAAGTTTGCCTCTGCGTTCTCCAAGTCAGGATATATCCGCGTGAAGCCATCGCTGCAAATTGATGATGAGAGATATACCCGTATATACGTGGCGGGTGATGCAATTGACGCTGGAGATATCAAGAATGGTCGTTCTGCTATGCAGCAAGGCCAAATTGCGGCGAAGAACATTGTTCGTAACATTTACCAGAAAAAGCAGATCCAATATAAACAGAAATGGTGGGAAGGACTAACGAAATTGACTATGGGACTTGTAAGAGAACTCTCAAAATAACGCCGGTTGTATTCTGACCTTTCACTAGACAAAGAGTGTGGCTTACATTTCTGATGAGAAGACGGAGCTGGTTATATCAAGTTCGTCCAATATCGATCTCGACAGCAAGAGGGTGTGGAAGTTCTTCGGGGCAACGCCTTATCTTGACCCTACTGCGAAGAGCCAGGAGTGATGGGAGATTATTCCAATGCTTGCGTAACTTCAATTTTGATTTTCGGTTGTCAATGTTGATTACTCCCCAGTCAACAAACACATCGATTGTCGGGACAGTAGTATAATTAATCAAATCCTGGAAATTGTGAACTATCCATCCCCCAAATCCAAGCTTGCTCCTGTGTAACCCCATTTCCAGAGCCAGCCGGATCGGAAAATAAAGGTTCAAGAGGAACACTAATATCATTTCCGGAGATCACTAGTTCTATTTAGCTTGAGTCAAGAAAAATAAAGATAGTAGGGACTTACCTTGATCAAAGTCAAAAAGCGCCTGTGACATAGCTGGGTCTTGAATGAAATCGAAAATACCCTCTCCCTGCACTTCGGGGAGGTCATTCGTAGCACTGGTTTGTGGTTGTGTTGCATCCCCATGACCTTGATCTTGAACCCGCTGGGTCCTACAATCGGAGCCAGATTTATCGTTGAGTATTTCCTTTAACTCTTTCTCCATCACTAATCGAGTTAAGCGCTCTATAATTTCTAGACCCTGTGCGGCTAAGGTAGACTGAGTCCTGGATTTCAAGTGCGTCTGCATCCTCATCAGCCTACTCAGACCCATTTTGGATTCATGGGCTTGAGGGCTTAGAGGTTCAATGCTGGTTAAGATACATAGCATGACGCCCGCGGTGAACGTGTGGATTCCAATAAATGTCGCGGCGTAGGTATCGGCTGCTAGGTTGAAGATTGGCGAGTCCCCCAGATTTGATGTGTGTAAGGCGGCGTCTCGACAAGCCGCTGAAGACAGTTGAAGAGGATTTAAAGATAGTGGTGTACATGAAAGACCTGCTTCTTGGGTATCGGGTTGATTGACAAGTTTGTAAGAAAGTAGAGGGCGATGGAGAAGAATTCGAGCATTCTCGTATGTGAGTTCGAGGGAAAGGGCTTGGAGTTGATAGATGTGTTTCTCGAATTTAGGACCCGAAGCTCCAATATCGTGATCCATTTCTTCTGCAGACGAATAGCTCGTAATGTCTGTGCTTGGGTATAAAGCTGATGGTATATCCTTTTTCCATTGACGTAGCCGATCATCTAACTTCGATATCTTGCAGATGAGGCTTTGCAAGTTGTGCGAACCAGACTTGTCTTTTTGGCCATTACTTTGATGGCTAATTCCATATAGATCTGTCAGGATATCTTTAACAAGCACTGACAGTCTTGACATTAGATATTTATAAGAGAGAAGGCTAGCCGGGCACTGGTGTGTCTCATCAAATGTCGCAGGTGACTGGCCAGATGATGTGGCCAAGGGGTCCAATAACTCGACATCACAATCTGCATCGTTGATACCGTGTGGATATCCGTAGGACATTGAACAGAATGTCTCGATTTCATATATAGCCCACCAACAGCGTTTGCGCGTCTCAGCTTCGCGATATTGTGTATGAATGTTGTTGGTGGGCAGTTTTCTGTGTAAATTCAGTGCCTGTGCCACTCGCAACCCACAGCCACATACTGGCCAGGCAAGACCGGGATTTCCATGATAAAGATAGTATGTTCCTAGTAAGACACACGTTTGTACAGACTCTAGTGAGCCAAAAGATACAATATCCAGCAGTCTTGCACGAATTGCTGAGAATATGGTCTCTTTCAGGGCTACAGGATCGACGTCGTGAGCTTGCAGGATTCCTTGTCGATATGAACCTGCATAGTGTAGTCCAATAGCAATCACAACTAGAAATGTACTGATGAATCCAGGGTTGTGGTACTTTTCCAACAAGTCTTCGGCTGACAACGCATACATTTGCTGCCATTCCTGTCGGAAGTCCTCTTGGTGGAATATCAATATGAACCAGTGTACGCGGTCGAAGTAGGTATCGATCAGCAGTGATGCAACTTCTCGTGAAGGCAGTAGTTTTATCAGTTCTGCTATCAAAGATCGTGATCCTTTCATCCATGGAATGGATATACCAGATCTGGTCGATCTTCTCTCCGGCAAAGAATCACTAGTTATACCACCTGGAAATGCTGTCATGGAAGTGTTGGGTGTAGAATTGTGGAATTGAAATGCCTTGCTCAATCAGTGAGCTATCACTATAAATGTGTTTAATGTTTGTCTGGTGTCATGCTCACCCCTGTTACTAGCGACATAGTCGAACTAGACCACGACTCTTCGCCTAACCGCTGATCGCCAGACGGACCATCTCGTCGCGATGCCCGATCGCGCGTAGAGCCTCGATGCTTTCGTTTATTGGTATGCCTTTTAGGGTCTGAAGGTATAAATTGATCCAGATCCCCCGCTTGACACTCCACTCCAGCGTGAAGGCAAAGAGTACATGGCCGTTGGATGTCGCACTGATCATATTAGGGACCGGTACGAACGTATTTGGCGAATAAACCTACCCTCAACTTCTGACGACGACATCTTCCACAGGCTCGGCCTACTTTTGTCCGCTTTACTCGTGATGCCATCTTCCGATTGGGCTCATCTTGATGCAAATGACGAGTGTATGTTTCGGAGTCGCCGGAATCGAAGCCAAAAAGGGAAATCTTTCCGGTGGAATACACGTGACATTCACCATACAATTTGATATACTTCAATATTCTATCATTAGATTATGCCACCAGAGAGATTATGCCATAATATTCTAATAAAGAATCTATTGGCCAACCTATCACCCTTGGAGATGGTTAGGGTTGATTCAAAATACAGACTTCATTGTGTAGTTCTGTTGGGCCATTTAGTGCATGCCAGGACGGATATACAATCGTAAAAATGATTCTTAGGTATGTTAAATACGGATCCAGAAGGTCATATGCTTTCCTAATAGTATTATATTCTCATAGTAGCTATCAAGTACGGTTGAGTGCAACAGCAGCTAAATTGATCATCTTCTCAATCAGAGCCTAAGACATTCCCAGCAAACCAAAGACATGACCCAATTTTTGGTCCACGAATTCAATATCTGAATGAAGTCAAGCTTGCCCTTAATCCACAAATAGCAACTCAAGTATGGATATAAAAAAGGGCAACCGGAGACAGTGAGAGTGATCTATGTATCAATGAAACATAGTTAAGAATAGTAGTGAGCCCCAGATCAGTGAAGCGCATATAGAAGATTCCGACGGAATTTGTGTTTCTCGAGATCTTCCAAGATCCATACAAACCATTTTCCAACTGACCTAAGTACACATTGGGCTCTTCTGTAGCATCTTGGTGGCCATTTTTCGAGGTCATTCGACCTTGAATTTCTACAAAATAGCGCATTCAGGTAGAGCCTAAGCAACAAACCCTATCATGATTTAAAAACCTCTCCTCCAGGCAAATTCTTTCACCTCTTTCTCATACTTCCAAGCCCTGCTGTGATCTTTATGCAGAATCATCATGCACGTTCTAGAGCCCGTGGCTTATGCGAAAGCCCTTCTCGGAAGTAAGCGGATCTCCCAAGCTTCTTGGCTTTGCTTATTTCAAAAGAAGCCTTGTATTTCTGATCTCAGATTCTTGGCTCAAGTTCTTTCAATGCCTTGTTTAGTGTGGCTTCAATCTCAAGTTCAATTCAAGTACAAGGCTTATTCCTTCTCCCTACACCATGATGCTCGCAATTATTCGATAGAATCAGGCAACTAGTAGTAATATCAGTACGCTACGTAGGAAATACCACCTCACTAAACAAAGCCGAAGCAAATTCAAGCCTTTTTTCCAAGAAAACGCGGAGATCCTATGGTCGTCCGACGAGATGCGTGATCCATTTTTTAGTTCGCTTTCGTAGACGGGATAATCCGCCGAACGAATTCGATATTAGTGCAAGTATCAGTTCATTTTCATTTTTCATTTTCTATACTTCGTATTATCCGTACAAAGTTCTCATTGTTTACTTGAATAAATCTGTGAGGGGTAAATTAGCCTTAGTCCCCGTGAATCGTCACATTGATAGTGGAGAATCGTTATTACAGGGCTGCCGGGCTATCTTCATACGGCATTTTCCCCCGCGGTGGCGTTTATCAAGCATTCAAATCTGATTTTATTCTCGCGGAGGCCGTCGGTATGTCTTGGTTTTTTTTGAGATAGTGTGAGTTATGAATATTCCAGGGGCATCTTACTATTAGTATTAGAGTGAGTCAGTAGATTTTCTACTGCTTACCTTTTCCTAAACTAGCACAACATGTTCTTTACATAAATTAGTAGATTTACGATTAAACCCGCAATTTATAAATACAAATACAGGTTCATTCTTTCAAATTCTTCTTTTCCACGAGAAATCATGCTTACTATGTACTATTAAACACCTCTAGACCTTATCTGTGTGGGTCTGAGACTAATTTGCCCCGATGTGACCCTGATTGACATGGCCAGTTCAACGATTGGATCAAAGAGCACGAGATGATCACGGAGCTTTAATTTCAGATTTCACCATTGCACAAGCCCTGTAACTCGGACCCTCCGACCTGCAGATTATTTTATGATCCGAAATCGACTAAATTCGTGCACGCGCCAGATCTCTTCATATACTTCCTGTCTAGCTTCATCAAGGCACATTTTTATTCGTCCTTTCCTCTAATGAATACGAGTGGAGTAGGTTTAGTTTCGACCAATGGTCTGTCATTCGAAGACTTCTTTTGGAACTTGGTTGTTTAGCGTGTGTGCTTTGTAGATCGTCGTTCGAAATTCCTAAGATGGTAATATCTTGTTCTATATCCTGTATATGGCGCGATAGTGAGTCCAGGTCTATGTGGTTCTTCAACCATACTAGTCTAGAGTAGAGTAAGGACCGAAAAGGTATAAAGAGTGTTGAAAATCCTTTCTCTAAACATCATTCAGAAGCAACTCACCAGCTCATCAAAGCAAGCTCTTCCATCTTCGACAATGGTTGTCATTCATAAAATTCCAATTGCCCTAGCGGGTCTTGCCTCGCTTGCTACAGCTATTCCGACGAGCAAGCCTGCTAGCAAATTCTCTGTCAATCAGGTCTCTCGTCCTGCTACAAAAACGAGCAATTTCGCTGCCAACTATGGACGTGCTCTCTCCAAGTATGGAGCTACCGTTCCATCGCATGTCCAGGCTGCTGCTGCTGCTAGTGGCGTTGCTACCAATACTCCCTCCAGTAATGATGAGGAGTATCTGACTCCTGTGTCTATTGGAGGTACCACTTTGAATCTGGATTTTGATACTGGTTCTGCTGATCTGTAAGTCGACTGAGCACATTCTCTGCTTAAATTGAATACAGCTAATAACTCGACAGCTGGGTTTTCTCCACTGAGCTTTCCACCTCTGAGCAGTCTGGTCACGCTGTTTACAATCCTAGAAAGAGTGGTACCAAGTTGTCCGGTGCTTCTTGGGATATTTCGTATGGCGATGGCAGCGGTGCAAGCGGTGATGTTTACACTGACACCGTTGTTGTTGGGGGAGTGACTGCTTCCAAGCAGGCTGTTGAAGCTGCTAAGCAGATCAGCTCACAATTTCAGCAAGACACCGATAATGATGGTCTTCTGGGACTCGCATTTAGCAGTATTAACACTGTTTCCCCAACTCCCCAGAAGACTTTCTTCGATAATGTCAAGAGTTCGCTGGACGAGCCTTTGTTTGCTGTTGCTTTGAAGCACGCTGCTCCTGGTGTATATGATTTTGGATTCATTGACTCGTCCAAGTATACTGGATCTATCCACTATACTGATGTGGATAGCTCCCAGGGTTTCTGGAGCTTCACTGTCGACAGCTATAAGGTTGGCAGCAAGTCTGGTGCTGGATTTGATGGTATTGCTGATACCGGCACTACCCTGCTGCTTGTTGATGATTCTGTTGTTTCCGCTTATTATGCGCAGGTTGATGGAGCAAAGAATGATCAAAGTGTTGGTGGGTATGTGTTTGACTGTTCTGCCGATCTGCCTGACTTCAGCGTCCAGATCGGTAGCTATACGGCGACTGTTCCTGGATCATTGATCAACTATGGTGATTCCGGTGCCGGTTCGTGCCTTGGTGGCATTCAGTCAAATACCGGTATTGGCTTCTCCATCTTTGGTGATATTTTCCTCAAGAGCCAGTATGTTGTGTTTGATGCCAGTGGTCCTAAGCTGGGTTTCGCCCCTCAAGCTTAGATTGGGTTATCAAGGATCAGTAATCGAGGGATGATCTTTACTGGGGATTTTCCAACAGCTTTTAACTCAGTTGCATACATACAATACTATCCAGTTAAGCCTTGGGGTTTTGTGAATATATTGCTAGTACATGGCTCGATTGAATCTCTATCTAAATCATCACGCCTCTATCACTTCAGGTCCGGAAGGGTAATCATTCCGATTGAATATCAGAATGGAATTTTTGTGAAGACTTGGAGAAACGTGGACTTCTTGAGGCGCTTTTGGGTAAGCCCGAGGAAATCGGGCTCACTTGGGAGTGGTATAGATATAGCACAGAACCTCAGAGTTGATACTTCTAATATACTTGCTATATCGCCGCACCTTCGGTCTTTTCGATATCGTTCCCAATTCAGAGTATTACAGAGGCAGCGAATATATAACTTTGGTATAGAAACAGAATTCTACGATGATGGTACATTGTGCCCTTCGAATATTAGTATATTCTCATTGAGGCTTGACTTTGCAGATTAAATCTCCATCTTAGTTAATACATAAATCGAACTACTTGATCTAGTCTGCCGAATCAAATAACCAAATAATGTGGCATCTGCTCTACTGTCCAGGTAATACACTTAATCAACTATTGCCACAAATATAAAACACTATCTCCACTCACCGCTTACTCCTCACTTTATCTTCTCTTCTCGTCTCTTCTTCTCTTCTCGTCTCTTCTTCTCTTCTCCTCCTCTCATCTTCATTCACAACAACCCAACCAACCACAAAATCCATCCCACAAAATGCCCCCAATCCCTAATCAAATCTCAGCCTCAGAGCTAGAAATTCTCTCGTCAAGGGCAATTTCGGCCAAAGAATCCGCCTACTGTATTCACTCCATTCCATTCAATTCCTTCTTTTCCCCGCGCGCGGGGTTTACCTGGCAACAGCAATACGCTAACAAATTGAGCAGGTCCGTACTCGAAATTTCGCGTTGGAGCATGTATACTTACCTCTTCGGGGGAGTATATTGTTGGTGCGAATGTTGAGAATGTTTCGTTCCCTGTTGGGACTTGTGCGGAAAGAGTTGCTTTTGGGACTGCTATTGTATGTATTGTTTCACTTTACCCTGTCCTGCTATTCTTCTGCTTTGCTCTGTCTTTTTACTGATGCTGATGCTGGTTGGGTTTAGGTTGCTGGACATAAAGAGTTCAAGGCTATTGCCGTTGCATCGGATATCACGCCCGGTGCATCTCCTTGTGGAATGTGTAGACAATTGTGAGTATTCTAACCGGATTGGCGTGGTTGATTTACTGATGTCGTAGTATGCGGGAGTTCACGAATACTTCCTTTTTGGTGTATATGTATGATGGGGAGGGTGGTTATAAGGTGAAATCGATGGGCGAGGTATGTTTTTTATTCTTTGTTCTTGTATCTAGTAGATATGGACTAACACCAGGTGATGTGCAGTTATTGCCTGACTCGTTTAGTCCGGCGGATTTACCTAAGATTGAATAATTTTGATTTCAATAGTGTATGATGAGACGAGAGATTAGATGAGATGAATGAATGAAAGAGACGAAATGAAGAAACGAGAATCCAGATAGTATAGCAGCTATACACCAAGTAAATTCTAGCGATGGTTCTATCAAATCCAAAAGCAAAAGAAAACAAAAAAGTAGATATCCATCGCTCATATTATCACATATCCAATACATAACATCGCATCACATCAGATCACAGCTGCTCCTCTTCATCAAAATCATCCGCCCCCAAAAGCTCATCCTCATCATCAACGACATGCGTATAATCGCCTCTCCTCGCAGCAAATGATCCCCGAGTAGCATAAGGTCGTTGATATCCTCCTCGTCGTTTGAAAATTCCCGTCCCACTTCGCCAAAGACTAGTTAGAAGTAAAGGCAAAGCCTTCGCAACAGCAACAACACCCGCGATTATCGCGACGGGTATGGAAAGGGCTGATTCTTGATTTCGCCAGACAGAAGCTGATCCCTCGCCTAAGCGGATTTGACCGAATTTGCTATCCCATCGTGTGTATACGAAATAGCCGAATGCTGCTGCGGCGGCGATAGGAATGACAATCGCGAAGAATAGGCCTGCGCCGCTGATTCCGTGCTTACGGTCGAATTCTTCTTGCTTGTTTGGACAGGCGTGCATTATTCCTTTGTCCATGTCACCTCGATCGCCGCCTTGGCAGGTTGTTTGTGGTAGGCGACGGTATCCGGTTGGTTCGAAGTATTCGATTAATTCGGGGTCTTCAGCGCAGGCGAGGCTGTGATCTGGTTTTGGTAGTCCTGGGACAAGTCCGCAGCTACCATCCGATTGGATCTCGTAGTTATAATCACTGGGTTGGTTAGTATATTACATTCACTGTTTCCTGTTTTCTGTGGGTGCGTGCTGCTTACCATTCAAAATCTGCGCGAGTACAAGTGCAGTTATTGGCAATGATATGAGAATGAGGTTCACGCCAATTCACCCAACACTCAGCATCAACCTTCTTAATATGATACTGTTCCACATGTCCGAATAAGCAATCATCCTCTTGGAAAGGATGTTTCGGTGTCCAAAGATCAAAGTCCTTGCTTGCCTCAGGTGAGTCGATATCCGCGCAGGTCCGACTCCATAGACCGCTAAAGTCGAGATTGATAGTAGCCAACTTCGCCGAGGAAGATTTACCCTCTCGACCCCACAGAAGGAATTGCTTCGATGTATCCGATGGCACGGTAGAGATGTCTTCGATGGTAATCTCTGAATCGGTGAATTGGTATTCGTTCCAGGTGGCGCCACGATCCAGACTATAGTAGATGACTTTAGTCGGCTCGAGTTCGCGGACTAGGACAATGACAGAGCCGGCATCGCCAAACTCCCACATGTATCGACCTTTCTTGACCTGTTTCCAAGAGATACCACCATCTCTGCTCAGGAAAGTATCGGCAGAATCGCCGTCAGCGAGGAATTCACCAACATTTCCAACACCAAGGAGGAGACCGATAGCAGAACCGGAGTAGAAGGTATCTCTCCAGTCACGACGCTCAGTATATCCATGAATATGCAAAGCACAGCTATCCGTACCACGGCCTTCTTGAACATCACAGTCGAACTTTTTATCTTCAACATCGCGAGATGGGGGTGGAAGCAAGGCCCATTGACCTCCATCATTGTGTGTAGCGACAGAACGCAGTTTTTTCGATCCAGCCTTGCTCTTCACCTCATCTTTGTTCACGACGACATTGGCAATGGCTACACCCTCGAGATTGGCAATTCGTTCATAATCAATGTAACCCCTATCACTCTCACTCAGGCCCTCCAGACTAGAGATGAAATAGGTACCGTTGCTGTTACTCTTGACCAGCGAGCCGAATTTCCGACCTTTTTCACCATTGGCTTCGACGTTCATGAAAAGAGCATGTTTAGATCCCGGGACAGCGGTGTATTGCTTGACATCGCTGAATGCAAGGTTATGTGGGAAATGAGCCTGTGCGAATGTCGTACCGTCTAGACTGGTGCTGACGTTCAGGAACTCGTGTTTCTCAGTCGGGTATGTTGCCACAACGAAGAAACCATCCATAGTCACGAAACGGGCAATATTATCGAAAAGCACATCCCTCGGAGCCATCAAGTCCAGATCCGCACTACCGCCATTGGTCACGAGTTGTCGGTCGTGCGTGACGATCTCATTCTCGTACTTCTCGCAGATAATCAGATGTTCGGACTCTTCGACCTCGGGTTTGTATCCGAAGACACATTGACCGACTCCACTGACCAGCTGCTTCCAGTCATTGCCGGAGTTGGTGCTAATATACGCATCGAGAGCGCAAGGAGCGCCATCACTGCCATCGCAATCATTTGAGCCCATCCAAATGACCCAGTCCATGTTCTTCTCATGGAAGGCCAATGGAGCGACGTATCGGTCGACGTATTGAGTTGGTTTCTTACCCTCGTGGAATCTCGCTCCTCGATTGTGAGTATACCAAAGGCTCTTCTTTTCGGTCAGGAAATATGCGCTGTCAGTGAAATGATGATGAGGGGTCATATCAATGACCTTCTCGTCTTTCATTTGAGAAGGCTGCGCCCATTTCTTGCCATGGTCATGGGTTACCCAGAGCTCGCCGCCGGCCGTTAGTTGGAAGATGGTCTCGTCGTCTCCGTTGCTGCTGGACTGTCGTTCAAGGTAGAAATAGGTTGGCCGATTCGAGTTAAAGACATGTGGTTTGCCCACGCGAATCTTGCCATCGGCAATTGGGGTCCCCGTGAAATTTCCACAAGGTTGCTCCACGTCTTTGTCGAGGTTTTCTCCTCCGTCGCGAATACATGTATCTCCGGGGATCAATCGCCAACCAGATGGACCGACGAATTTATCGCTGGGATTCTTACACTTGTCTGAAGGAGCTGGCAGTGAAACTGCAGGCAGGCATTGCTTGCCATCCTCGCTGCGTCTGTAATTGTAGTCACATTCAAAGTCTTCGGCCGTGCATTTGCACTTCTCGGCTTTGGGGTGATCAATGGTGAATTCATTCTTGATGAAACATTCTGCGTCAGACTTGCGACGACGATAGATCTGCTTATGTCCCATCAAACAATCCGGGTCACCCTTTTCGTCCAGACGGGCGACCCAATCTTCGAAATCACTCTTCTCACACTTGCGCTCGTGAAGTTCGTCAAAGTCTAGTTGGTAGACGTAGTACTTAGGTTCTTTGGTCATACCAACCAGAATAAACTTCAAGCTCGTGGAATCAGGTGTGGTCGTGATGAAAAGCGGTTTGATATCGTGCTTCAACTTGAGCTTCTCCCACTCTTTTCCATGATTGATAGAGTAGTGCACCTCGTCCGTGGCATCGCCGTCATCTTTCACGGCCACGATGACGCCGCCGTGGTCGCCAAACTCAAATCGATGGGGACCTTTCAGAGCCTGTCGCCAGGTCAACCCGGCATCGTCAGAAACGTAGAGATTGCCCTCTGAGTACTTTTCCAGATGGTCACCGGTGTTACCCACACCCATAACAAGACCAGGTGCTGGGCTAGAGAACATACGTCCCAATGCTGCCAACTCATGTAATTCCACGTATGAGGTCAACGAGTGAATATGCAAATCCTCGCCATCAGCTTTGAGGGAGTCAAAGGTTCGTCCATCATCAAAACTGATCTTAGTCGTAAGTTTCTTCTTTTCGCTGCCGCTGCTGCTATCCTCGACCTTTTCCCAGTTTTCGACTGTGTTGACAATCACAATACCCTGAATATCGGCCAGTTTCTCAAAGTCGACATTGCCATAGACATTCCGGTTGGTATGCTCAATGTTAGGAGTGAAATAAGTACCATTCGAATTGGAGGTGAAGAGAACACCGACGGGATTTCCAGTCAAGGTCGTTTGCACATCAACCTGAATACTGTAGTTGGTGCTTTCAAGAATCGTATATCCATCTTTCTCCAGTCGATGTCCGCCGAATTCCGCTCGATGCCATTCCTTCGAATCATCGCTAATGTATAGTGTCTGCTCGATAGTCCCCTTCGATTGCAGCGCCACAACAATATACTTCTTCACCGAGACCATGCGAATCTCCACACCAGCCACAGGCCGTCCACGGTCCAGATTGATTTCATTCCCCCCGTCAGCAAAGAAATCATCCGAGGCAATCAAACGACGACGCAAGAAGTCATCTAATCGACCATCCATTGAGCCAGTAACTACACACATCACCCTATTGGCCAGCTTATCCTTAGACTCCAAATCCTGTCCGAACTCAGGCGTGCCAGCCGCCCAGGTACAATCGAAAGTAGCCTCTTCCTCGGCCAATCGCTTCACAGTCTTGAAGTCATCCACGGTATAATAAGCCGAGGGGATACACATCGTGATAGAGCAATCGCGTCCCATAAAGATAACCTTCTGCGGATCGGAGCCATGAAATCGGAAGGGCGAGTTCTTCCGCGAGATATTAGGTCTCGTCTTGGTCTCGAATGATCGCCATGATTCTCCCCGATCTGTCGTGATCCAACCTTTTCCGTTCTCACCGAGGGCATAGGCGCGCTTATCGTCGAATGGATGCGGAATGAGGAGTAAGACTGCCCCGTCCATGCTACCATCTTTCCCTTTGATTATTTTCCATTCTTTACCGCCGTCTGTGGAGATATATGCGTTTCGTGCGACGTCATCTTGGAAGAGGATTGTATTGGATCCGGCGAAGTAGAAGAGGTTATTTGGTTGACGGTCGAACTCGGATGCGTGGGCTTTTAGTTTATCTTTCCCTTTTGCTGTAGCCGGAGTGATTAAGAGAGCTAGAAATGTGACTACTAGCAGCAGCCGAGACAACCAAGGTGACCACCGAAGGATCATGATAGGCGACACGTCTGCATCGGACAGGCAGCTGCGGAGATAGGGAGCGGAGGAGTGTGGAGTGGAGTGGGAGGGGTGGGAGGGAGATGAGATGGGGATAAGACGTAGAAATGATCAGTAAAGATAAACGATAAAGATGATGGATTGTACAATTGTCGACAACAGTTGAAGAGGAGAGGAGAGAAGAAGAGACGAAGTGAAGCCGCGCCAGCTGTAGCTCGATGTCACGTGGTTTGTCAGCTGAACCACGTATACAATTACACAGCAGAGTAGATTATATATTAATTAGATTTGATAGAACAATTTAGAGCTGAGAATAGCAGCTGATTATCAATTGATCTTGATTTGATATACTTAATTGAATGCTCAAATATGGAATGGTATTCGGTTTACTGGATAGCTGGATGGACGGGTGATCGACAGCTCTGAGCTTCGTATAGCTCAGTAGGGAGTAGATAAGAACCATGTATATCAGTGTATGAAGAACAGCTAAATAAGTGGATAAGCAGCCATCAGGATGAGTATTACGTACAGAACATTCATGTAATGCAAACAACAGAAGAAATTCAGTATTATCAATGATCAATATATGCAAGGAAGACTATATACAGGAAAAGGAATAACGATTGGGGATATAAAACAATAAAACACACTCAGAAAACATGAAACTCTCCAACTCTTCCACGAAAAGCCCTCATTCTACTACTGCACTAGTACACAGTGTGTGTAAAACAGGAGTACACAAATAGTGTCTGGTACTACGAGGTGATGGTATCACCTCCTCCTCAACTTCCTCCACATCTTCCTAACAACACCCCCCTCCCCATCCAAATCATCCCAAATAAACTGCGTTCGATCTGCAGGCGGTAATTCCGCAAGACGAAGCGGATCATCTATTGACGATGTCCCCTTCACTCCTGACCCTGACCCCGATCCCGATCCCATAGCAGTAACACCAACACCAGTCCCGGTCGAGCTAGAGGTAGTAGTAGTGGTAGTGGAATCCTCACGGAGGTCCGGACGGGTGAGAGTCATTTTGAGGGTCATTTCTCGAGTTCCGGATATTCGGAGTGGAGTTTTAGTTTTTGATTGGGGGAGGAGGGATTGGCGGCGTTGAAGGATTGTTGGTCGATCTTGATTTTGTAATGGGCTTTGTTTTGCTGGTGTTTGGGTTTGTCCTTGTGTTGCTGGTGGTGGTGGTGTGTAGGAGTCTAATGGATCTGGGGACTCGATTGATTCTCCTGGACTACCAACGACGGTACCATCGTCGTCTTCGAAGAATGTTCCTGTGAAACTTTTGGCTGGTTTTGTTGAGATAGAGATAGACTCTTGTCCTCCCTCTCGATCCTGAATCTGAATCTGATCCCGATCCTCATGTCCGTCTTTCTGTTTCTGCTCCGGATCAATATTCTCTTTATATTGATTTAGAGCAGGAAATCCGAATTCAATCGCTTCGTCGAATTTCTGCGGAGAAGCGAGGTACACACGGAGTTTCAATCTTGCATCTGGATCTTGATAGTACTGTGCTGAGGGATCGATACTCGATGTCGATGATTTAGCAGCATGGTTGTATCCATGACTACTTTGAAGACGACGGGATGCAGGTCTTGAAGTAGAGCGACGTGTGGAACGAGGCGATAAAGGTGAGAGCGGGGAGAGAGGGGGTAATGGTGAAAGAGGAAGAATTGATCGAGTTGATTGAATTGGCATTGATGGTGATGGACGGTGTTTAGCGTGTGTTGAGAAGGAGAGGGAGCGACGAAAGGAGGGGAGACGTGGATATCTTTGTTTTCCTGTTGCTGCGTCTGCGACGTGCGAGTGATATTCGTCTAATGATAGGTCGAGATCGCCATCTTCGTCTAACCAGCGGAAACTATCGTAGACGGATTGATCCATGTTTGGAGAGTCTTCCCAGTCTGATTCTTCTGATGAGGAATCGTAGAAGATGGTTGATATGGGTGCTGTGGAAGAACGATCTGAGCGAGTTGTCCCACGAGATGCAGATGCAGGCCCAGATCCAAATTCCCGGGATTTCGAGGGCCGTCTTCGAGAAAAAGCCTCGTCGGCAGAGTCACAAATAAGACTATTTCTGTCTCGTACAAGGCAGAATCGACGACGTTCCTCAGGCGAGAAAAGCTTTTGTTGAATCTTAGCGGGGAGAGAATGATAACATTGCGAATCTGCCTGAGCAATCAAAGCAGCAAGTTGTAAGGAGGTTGGTTTACGCAGACGACGAGTAGATTGCCAATGCTGTCTGGACTGGTGTTTATGATGTCTTTTCAAAGAACTGGAAGGAGAATAGGAACCTTTGGAACAGGTTGAAGGGGCCCGCCGACGGATGGGCCGAGCCCCGGAACCAGAACCAAAAGAATAGGAAGCGGCATTGACAGGATGGTTTGGCGTGGAGCAGGGATCGCTCTGAGCTAACCGTAAACGCAAACGCTCGACATTCGAGAAGAACTGGTCGAGTCAGCGATGAACACTTGTGGGGAGTGGGGGTTGTGAGGGCCAGTAGATTGGAAGGGTATAGTGGAGGGAAAGTGGAGCACACTATCGAGCAACCCCTGAGCCACTCAATAATGCGTAGACTAGTGAATCATCGGGAGGAGGAGGAGGGAGTAGGGAGAGTGGAGGATGTGAGGGATGGGCTGTGCTGTGCTGTGCTGTACTGTGTGATGGGATGTGGTGTAGTTGATCTGGTTCAATGTGGTCATGGGACGAGGAAGCCCTACTTTTCGACGAACGGCGGGAGGAAGAGACTCAAAGTCATCGGGGTGCATTTGGACAAATCTGCCTTAGCAGTTGATCTAGAAGAATGATCGAGTGGAGTATTAATAAATAGTACAATAAACCGTCTCGATTGATGGTTTATTGATTCGCTGCTTGGCTCAATTTCACCCAGTGAGTCAATGTAACAGCCATGAACAATGCAGCATCGACAACAGATGACAGAAGCGAGGAGCTCTAAATAAGAATGCGCGACTGACACTGTACTCGACGATAACGCACAGACAGACCTGTCAATGTGGAGCGATGTGATGAGATGTGATCAGTCGCGAACGGCTGATCTAACGGTGGAACAGGTGTTCGGAGTACAGTGATACGGTACTACAGCAGCAGCAGCAGCAAATGATGACGAGTATGTGTACTGATTGGCATCTACAGTATGATTGAATACCCGTGAACTTGATATACAGTAAAACTGTCCCTTTTATTATGATGTTCTGAAACTGTCTGATGTGAGTTACACAGTCCAGCCTTGCTGATACTTGCTATTCAATACCGCAAGGGATAATCCAACTCTTCAACACTGGTAAATTTAATTAATTAACTTTCGATTTAATCGCGATCGATGTGATATGTCAAAGTTCTTTGAGTACCCAGCATCGTATTACAGCATAGTACAGTACAGCGTTGACAGTATCTCCATCGAGTACTGTACTCGACGCCAAGCAGTATACTACGCGCTGACCCGGCGCTAAATGAAACTAATCAAAGAAGACAAAGAAATTAACCCTGGCTAGCAAGCTAGCAAACACTAGTAAACGGGTTTACAAGGAATCGAAATGAGATTGTGAAATGGCTGATGAAGTCGAGTTTGCGAGATCGGAGTACCTAGCTCTTGTAGAGTACACAATATGATCTATCAAATCCACAAACTTGAACTTCAGATCGAGGGGTAGTAGACCTGTCAATTTGTTGTATCCCTTCGTAAACTATGTATGATTAAGTGTGGAATTTGCTGACTTTGACGATAGAATACCCTAGAACACACTAATGCATAAAAGAACCGGTTGTTTATTCCTTTGGTGTGCTCTAGTGTGAGTGATGGGTTTATTGACAAGTGACAACACATCAGTCGATTCAGTCGATTCAGTGGATAACACCAGTTAAAGTGAATTAGACACAAATACTATGGGAGTACTGTGGGAGTACTATACTGAGATTGAGACTATCTAAGTAACTATTTCCGAGTAGACGTATCCTTCTGATCTATTCCCTCCCATCCGCTACAGAGCATTAAGAACCTGCTGCATAGCAAGTGTATTTGAATCCTCTCTCCTGGAAACATAAGCCCGAACCTCTTGAACACTAAGTTTAACTTCCTGCCTCGTAGACGAAGACGCAGAAGCAGAAGTTGATGTCGAAGATGATGCACCACTAGCTGCACCACCACGGATTCGCTCCCGTAATGCCTCCACTCCAATCACGAATAAACTGCCCACTTCGAGAAGTACGTCCAGCGCACCACCCGGCCCTTTAACTTCTTCTTCGATGTCCCATGATCGAAGTAGATCGGAGTACTGAGTCATGTCTTTGGTTACCATTAATCCGCCGGGACCACTGACGGGGAATCGTTTGAAGTGCTCGAGGAGGAGAGTGCGAGTGCGCATGGCGATTTCTGTTAGGACGTGGCGGATGTTTGCGCCGCTGTGTGGAAGGGAAGTTTTAGCGATGGTATGGAGGCGGGATAAAAAGGTGCATATCGAGGCGCATGTCTGTGAGCATTACGTTAGGATTAGTCGAATAGGGGTTCGTGTTAGAAAGATTGGGACATACCGGTGTTTGTAACATTTCCAACCATGAGGCGTTATCTGTCTCGCGTGGTCGAAAGTCATTCTTCTTCTGTCCTGAGAGAAGACGGCCCACCCACGCCAATGTTCCTTCAATGGTCTTCTGCTGAATAGTATTGATTTTATCTTCAATGCGCGATGTCGTCTGACTCGTGCGCTTCTCCATATCCCGTCGCGTGGTGATGCTGCCAGCCGCCAGGGGCAATAGTACTGCATTAACGCACATCACCATTAGCGTGGTAATGCTGATTGTCGTCCGTACGGATGGAAGATATGCGAAATCGGGCTCGTTTTTACCAGATTCTTGCGATGTGGCTGCCTCCAGGGCGGCGTCTAGACAAACATCGATGTAGCCATCGCCCATTGTAATTAGAAGTACGTTGAGCATTGCAGAGACATCTTTGTGGGTGTCGGCGTTGACGCTCAACTCGAGGCCCCGTCCCACGGCTTCAGCGAGCCATTTCAGCATTCGTTTCACGTCGCTGAGACTTGGTTGTCCATCTTCTTCGGTGAGTTTGATTTCTGTCAATCGAACTGTTTCGGGTACCTCGCCCAGTTTGGCTACTTGAAGAAGCATTCTTCGCTGGATTGGGGACACCTCGGGGGAATCGAGTCGGCTGATAAATGCATCGCGCGCGGTGGACAATAATTCAGTTCCAGGTCGAGATAGGGAAGCCATGAAAGTGGTGGCGGCCTTCTTTCGCCGAGCTTGGTATGTAGTGAATTTGAACAGAACGGCGTTGTAGAGTTCTTCCAGTGTTCGTCGTTCACGTTCAATATATGATGATCCAACAAAGTAAGGAACAAACAATTCTTCCAACTGCTGATCCAAAAGAAGTGCTGTCTGCGACGAGATGGTCTCGGGGTGCTCGGTCAATCCATGTGCTTTGAGATCATCAATTAGGGCACCGATATAACCACGGGAGCTCTGCAAACACCGTAGAAATGCCAACGAAGAAACACCACTAGCTTTTTCCAAGACCATCTCCAATCGCTGCTGAATCGACTGTTGAAAAACTCGCTGTAAGAATTTACCCAATACTTGCTCGTAGTAAGGGAATGCCCGCCGGATAATAGCTGATTCTTCTTGAACCACCACCTTCACCTCATCCAGAAGAGATTGAAGACTCGGCTCTACACCAGGCAATTCAGCATCGGGATCAGCCATGCGTTCCCAAGATTCTGCATCTCCACCAACTTCCTCTGTAACCAGTTGACTCCGATCGATGAAGAATTGATGTTGATTGACAAACAACGCGATAACACTGGCTCCGCCATTGAAATCCTGCAATACCGTCGCACAATCCTTCATACCATCGAAATTAGCCTTGCGATAGAAATCATCGAATTGTTTCAAAAGGTCTTTCTCCAATGTTTCTGAATATTTCTCAATAACTTCACGCGTATTGCGACGTGGTGGACTTCCCTCCCGACTGACATCTTCCGAAGAGGAAATCGCAGAACTCTCTCCATTGGGTGTATTTCCATTACTTTTCTTCCCACTCATATTCTCTTGCCAACTTTGTGGATCCAATCTCTGGCTAATACGCAGTAATTGTCGCGCGATATGAGCAGAGCGTACTTTCGCCTCGGCTGTTCCGGATCGTCGCAGATTCTCCAATAATGAAATCTCCCCGCGATTACTGACTCCTTCCCAGCATTCTAGTAGGAAATGCGCATCTAAGGCGCGACGACGTTGTCGGTCCAATTCTTCTAATCGTTTTCCTGTTTCAACGGCCATATTCCCTGTGCCTGTTCCTGTTCCTCCCACGCCAGCGGATGACCCCGCGGTTTCTAGACCACTGCCGCCATTCAATGAGGTGTCCAGTTGTTGGAATGACTCGATGGTTTGGCGGAGTTTGCGGCCGAGTGTGGTCAGGTTCTGAGAGTGTTGCGCTTCTGCGCGACGGACGGCGGCGGAGAGCTCATTTTCACGAATTTCGAGATCTCCAGAGAGGTCCGCTAAACGGTGTTGAGCATGTTCAAAAGTGCGAATGAGGGGTTTGGGATCGAAGGGTTGATTGGTGGGGGGAGTTGTAGAGGAGACTGTTGAGCGACGATTGGAAATGGCTGTATCGGACAGGGATTCAATGAATTCCTTGACTATAAAATCGCGACTGGAGAAGTCCTCGAGGGTGAAGCTAGGACCTTTGGGGAAGACGGAGCGGGGGATGGAGGAGGATGAATTTTCGGGGGTCATTGTGCTAGCAGCACAGACTAGGAGGGCTAGTCGTTGCGTGCATATACTTTGTACATGTGCAATTGGGAGAGCGTGTGTGTGAAGAGAGCGTAGAGAGTGTGTGTAGAGAAGAGAGAAGAGAAGAGAAGAGACGCTGAGGTGCGAAGTTGAGGGAATCCGGGGAAGCAGTCATGTGAGCGGAGCAGTTGTATATATAGTATAATAATTATTATTATTATATACAAAATTGACATTCTATATATTATACTTGTATCCAATATATATCCTACTTTATCTCTACTCTTTCTATCCTATTCTAATAATAATTTGCCAGGCTACTCGAAATACTATTATGCAGCACTAGGCTGTGCAAGGCAGAAGTATACATAGTAGAGCACACGTATACACCATGTACACTACTATAAATACTCAATAATAATATTATACCTCTGTCAACTGTTCATTCTATTCTCATTATCTCTACTTTACTCAATCTCTTATGATATTATACTATACTCAATACTCTACTCTAATATACTATACTGCTATACTATACTCTACTGAAAATACTCGCTCAGGTGACTTCCCGCTCCACTTCCTCCTCCTCTCCTCTTCTTCACTTCTTCTCTTCTCTTATCCTCTAAACATCAGTGCATCACAACATGCCCACCTCAAAGCGCGATATACGCGCTCAAATCCGCGCAAAAGGAGACAATCTCTCCCCAGCAGATCGTGAAGCCCTATTAAAACCCTACCTCCCCGATCCCGCAGATCTATCAACATCCCGAACTCGCCGCCGAAAACTCCCTCGCAAAACCCCAATACGCACCTTCATCAAGTCGCAAATTCACCATCTAGCATATGCGTTCACACACATTATCTTCGGTATTGTCGTTCGTCTGATTCAGTCTTATCATGCTGTGGTAGATCGCATTCTTGCTATCGTGTATCATCATCATCGGACGCCGGAGTTGATTCGGAAGGATGTTCGTGGATTGAAGAGGATTCCGGAACATCTTAGTGTTGTTCTTACGCTTCGGACGGAGGATGATTCGTTGGCGGTACTTATGGATGAAGTTGCCGAACTTGCGGCTTGGTGTACTTGTTCGGGAATTGGTCAGTTAAGTGTATATGAGAAAACTGGTAATTTTTCCCTTTCCCTGTGTCTACACTGTTCTATACTGTGTACACTGCTATTCTGTTCCATGCTGACCATGCTGCTCTAAGGCATCCTCAAATCATGCATTCCAGCCCTCCACCAAATAATTTCTACAAAACTCGCTTCATATCATGGTCCTTCTCAACAACCATCTCTCAACCTTTACGCACCACACCACCCCGTTCACACCAGTAATACAGAAAATGGCACAACTCTTTCTCTCCTCCTTCTCAGTTCGACAGATGGCCGTGAAACCCTCGTCGATCTCACAAAAACCCTCGCCGAAATGTCACAGAACGGAAAACTTTCACCAGAGGATATCACGCCTGAACTCGTTGATGCGGAAATTACCGAAATCACCTCGTACCCGTCGCGCAGTAATGATGGTGGTAGTGCGGGGGCTAGTTTGTTGAAGGCTGAACCTGACTTGTTACTTGTTTTTGGGCCATACTTGAAATTGGATGGGTATCCGCCGTGGCAGATTCGATTGACGGAGATGTATTGTACTGGTGATCGGAGTCATGGGTTAACGGGGTATGGAGAGGCGGTTGAGTATCAAGGGTTTATGAGAGGATTGTGGCATTATGCTGGGGCTCAGATGAGATTTGGAAGGTAGTTACCAGTCAAGTCGTCACCGGGGATTGATGATTCAGTTGAGGAGATTATTGTTGATTGCATGGATGGCGTGTTGTTACTGTCTATATTTACCAGCGAGTTTGCTGATTTATACTAGTAATATTATTATGTGCGAAAGACAGTTTGAATACCTATTCAGTATGTTTGGAGTAGTATTTATACCCGATCTTCTTCCATTACCACTCAAACTTATATAGTATATAAGTTTGGCAAACAGGAAATATACTTGATGTTAGTAAATCCATTCTATTTCTAATTTATGTCTTAAATTATACGTCTTCAAGATGAATAAGTTAATCTTGAACAGATCTATAAATCTACTAAATTATGCTTTCAATATTAAATATGATATTTATATTGTCGGAAATTGATTTCTAATCAGCAAATAAACCAAGTAGGTGGTTACTTGGTTCATTTGCTGATTAGAAATCAAAACATTCAAGCCTAGTAGGCTTGAATATTTCAAACACACAAGGATCATTTTACATTGTTCTTTGTCTATACAACTAGTAGTTGTCCATTATTCTTATCAATTCTTCCATAAGGTGTTACACCATGTCCCAATCTCTACCCTCCAAACACCACGCCCTCGTCCTCGACAACCGTGAGACCGGTTTCCAGCTCAAAACCCTTCCAACTCCCCAACCAGATCCAGGAAGTGCAATTATCCGCATTCTGGCATCTGGAATCCTCCCATACCATCGCGAAACATACAATGGTAAACGTCCAATGCCATTTCCAACACCACTAGTAGGTGGTTTTGGCGCAATCGGTCATATCGTCGCTACAGGATCTGATACAACGATCTTGAAACCTGATCAACTTGTCTACATTGATTGTGTCATACGTGCACGCGATGATCCGCACAGTTTCTTCTTATCTGCTATCTTTGAAGGAATGACCGACGGAAGTAAAAAATTAATGCGTGATATCTGGCGTGATGGGACATTCGCTGAATACGCTAAAGTTCCTCTGGAAAATTGTTTCCTACTTGATGAAGTGAAATTATGTCATGGGTTGGGATATTCTCTTCTAGACCTGACGTATATTTCATTTTTGCTTGTACCTTATGGTGGACTTCGAGATATTCGGTTGGAACCTGGTGAGACGATTGTTATATGTCCTGCTACCGGGTTTTATGGTAGTTTGGGAGTATATGTTGCGATTGCAATTGGTGCTAATGTTATTGCTATGGGACGGAATGAAGAAAAATTGACGAAATTGAAAGAGGATATTACATTCCGGTTTCCAGAGGCGAATATTGAGATTGTGAAAATAACTAATGATGAAGGTAAGGATGTTTCTGCGTTGAAATCGTTTGGGATTATTGATGCTGTTTTGGATATTACGCCTTCGGAGGCTTCTATGTCGACTCATACTAGAAGTGCAATTAAGGCTGTTCGTCCTGGTGGGAGGATTAGTTTGATGGGATCTGTGAAGAATATTGCGGTTTCGGAGATCTTGTTCAATAATCTTACTTTGAAAGGTAGGAGTGTTGACTTACCAGAAACCTCACTTGGAGGTGTTGTTACAACGTTACTGATATTCGTATAGGAAAAATGATGTATGAACGAGAAGCTGTGGTGAATTTTGTGAAAATGCTTCAAAGTGGTCTGTTTCCTCGAGGTAAAAGTTTCGTCGAGACCAAGGCTTTCAAGCTTAAGGATTGGAAAGATGGTTTTGATGAAGGGGCTGTGTATAATGGTATTGGGAAGTGTGTAGCTTTTACTCCATGAATATTGTCAGCACATGAGAGGTCAAGGAGCTAAACTCCAGTTTTAGCTCTCTACAGCATGAGCTACGCTTTATACCTATTATCATGACGAATTCGGCTCCGTTCATTGTCTTTTATGGTGCAGCAGTTGTAGTATAAAGTTTTGAAATACCATGATATTTGTAGATCTGGGAAAATATGACTATATCTTTGTAGGTATAAAAATATACTTTAATTCTGCATATATACAGACAGCACTTGGTTTCGTTAATTGCTAAGGTTGTGATATCTACAAAAGATCTTCTCAGATTATCTCTATCAATCTGTCTATGTAAAATCATTGTATCAACAAGTAGTTTTCCATAGAGCTGAAAGCTGTCTTGTTGATTTGTAGAGATATTTGCTGCCATGAACTAGAATAGAGGGGGACATGTTATTTGTATAGTAAAGACCATAGTAAAGTCTGAGGTATTATATCGTATGAACAAATATGAGAAGGCGAGTGTTGGTATAATTTCCAATGTAAACTAATATAATTATGCTAATGCTAACCTGGTATCAAACCATGCCATGCAGATGCAATGCGAAAAATGTGCAGACTCCAATCCAAATCATTATCCAAATATATCCATACCATACCATATCCCATCATATCTCATGGCCCAGTGGTCCAGTAGCCCAGTAGCCTCGAGAGTGCAGTGCAGTCAGTCGAAGTCGGAATTAAGAAACCATCCTATCATCCAGAGACCAAGATTCCCACGGTCTAACACAATCCAAACACCGAACTATTTCTACGCCCGTATCTGAAATTCCCTCCACAGCACAGGAAGAGCAGATCTTTCGCCTGGATAGGTCTTCGTAGGAGTGTGGGTGTGGTTGGGGTAGAATTCCTGGACATGAGTCGCTGTCACAGAGTCGGAGACAGATGAAACATGCTCGTTCGTTGCAGAGATCACAGTCTGCGTAGGCGTCTAGGACTTGGCGGGTTGTTGGACGACGGTGGCAGATGTGACAGGGGCGTAGGGCTGCGCTTGATGTAGTGGATGTGGAGGGGTATGGGATTGGGACGAGGGTTTTCGGTGAGACTGGGGGTGAATATGGGTCTTGGGGAGTTGCGTATATATTTGGGGAGAGGGATGATTGTGAGAGGAGGTAGGGTTGTTGTGGTTGATGATGCTGATGATGCTGATGTTGGTGTTGATGCTGGAGGTGACGGCGTTTACGGTGAAGACACCTTGGTCTCATGTTTAGATCTTTGTCTGTTGGTTGTTCGAGGGGATGTCGATGGTTCATAGATAGGTCGCAGTTGGTGTGGTCTGTCCTGAATGGCACAAAGGAGGTTCTAATGAGTGGTGAGTGGTGATGTGAGTGGGTGAGGAGAAGTTGGGGTAAACAGTGTCACATACGGTCTTGGGAGAGAGTCTTCATTTTCACGCTTGCGTTTCCTCCAAGCTAGGGAGTCATCTGTGAATCCGGGCATGTGTGATTCAGACGAGGAGCTTCGATTAGCTCGATCTGTTGGACGATGTTGAATCAAACAGATGAGACTCCTTTGAGGAGAAAAGAAGGAGAAAATGAGGCAGAATGTTCACCGCTTAGGCGGTCAACAATCTCGTACATAGAGGAGTAGAATGAAAGGGATCAAGTGTAAAAATAGAATGAATGAACGAATGAAGAGAAAAGAAGAAGATGGAATAATAAATCAAAATCAATAAATTGAGGCGTCAATGATGGGGTATTATAGTAATATAGAAAAAAGGCGGTGGTAGAGCTGTCAGGAGTAGTATAAGATACACCGTTGGTATATGGTAACTCTTGATATAATCATGTATGTTCTCTTGATCAGGTAGTAATCGACTTACTAGTTAAAACAGTGGATATTCAATGAATAATTTAATCATTCTCGATCAGGCGTTGTTATGTTTCTTAGTGGTGGCAGTACATTCTGTTCTATTCTAGTACACTGAGTAGTCTACTCTTGAGGACTAATACTTATACTATTATCTCAATGAATAAATGAACCTAGCATAACTATCTAAACACTACGTCTACCAGACTTATATTGTCTTTTGCTACTAGTAGTACTATAAATAAGTGTAACATGTATCCTGGAGGACCCCGACTGTAAATAGATTTAGACAGAAGCTGACGGTAGAAGTCTTAGCCGGGAGTACTGTACATAGTATACTCTACAGTATTCAGTGTTGCACATACTTCTGGTATATACATAGTATCGTTCCTTTTAGCTGCAATTACAAACTACGAACTCTAAAGCTATAGAGGTTATGCTAAGTACTCATACTAGTAAAAACCAATCTAGCATAGTATGAACTACAATATAATCATATACTGTATACTTCTAAAATGAGTGCTGCTTACAGCGGGAGATTTCCGTTGCCGGAGACTTGCCGACGACTCGGGGCCGATCGGGATGCCGTGTTCAAGTATATCTTCAGGTAAATATATACATCAATAACTATTAGAATTCGAGTTTAAGAATCTGTAATATCTGCTATATCATATCTAGACTCATACATCGGTATATACATGAAATTTTCAATATATTTGTTAGATTCTACTATGAATGCTAGTGTACTACACCAGTAAGGCCACGGGTATCCTGGTACTTGCATCCTCTTAAGTGCCGATCGTCGGCATTCGACGGCAATCGGTTATGAGATCTGGGGAAGACATTACTAGTTATTTCAGTGATGTACTCAAGACTGCTAACAAATGGATTTACTCCGTAGTGTGTGCTGCATAAGTAGAGATAGCTGTAGTACTGCTATCCAGTAGATATCCGTATATCCAGTAGTGTAGTATAGAATACGTGATATTATGCTGTAGTATAGCATAATATCCCATTCACTCAGTTACATAGTACTGTGGGGATAATTCAATCCAGTGGATTTACTCTCTAATTTACTATTTAACTAATACAATACTAATTAATTCCCTAATTCCCTAATTGCCTTGGTTTCTGTAATTGGCCAACTTTCTTGCGTAATCAAATTCCGATTGCGTCGACCCTCCGCAACTCTTCACTTCTCAACTTCTCCTCCACTTTTTGATCTTCTCTTCACCCTCCAATTCCACATGCATAGCATGTGTCCTGTACTATTCACTCCTCATGGATGAGGGCTCTGACAAGGCCCCTCGACGAAAGAGGGTATCGCGCGCTTGCGACCGATGTCGCAGTAAAAAGGTACCCTTCTATCCTCTATCCTCTGCTATCTTTCACCCTATTATCCTCCTCCACCTACTCTCTGTCCACCTGACATACTGACATACTGACTCATTGAATAGGATAAATGCGATGGCATTCGTCCAACATGTTCCGCCTGCCAAGCTTCCGGCCAATCCTGCTCCTACGACCCCCATGCGAAGAAACGCGGTCTACCAGAAGGTTATGTCCGTGGCCTCGAAAAACTATGGGCCCTATCCCTATGTAATATCGACGGATTCGAAGATACAATGCTAGCAATGCTAGGTATTTCAACCGATCATCTCCATCGTCACCCTCAATTAATGTCCGTTTGGTCCGACGATACTTCCTCCGAAAGTCTACACGAAACATGGAAATCGAGTCGTCTTTACGCTGCTTTGGAAAAGATGCTATCGACTTCGGACTCGGCGCCGACTACGGGGAAACGTTCGCGAAGTAATTTGGATGAATTGGGACAGTCGTGGGGATTTCGGGTTCGAAGGGAGGGAACTCCTTTAGGTCCGAATGCGCCGCGGATTATCGGTCCTGATGAAGATACTGGTTATACTTCATCTGAAGTGAAGCGAATCAGATTAGCTCAATCGGATCTTCATCCTCGTTCCTCGGGCCAGTCTCTTCAATTACCTCCGCAAACTTCCCAACTTCTCGATATCTACTTCGCTGCTACGCATTCGTGGTTCCCGATTCTCGCAAAACATAATATCCTTCGGTCTTCGTACCTCTATGCTAATACGGCGGTTTCATTGACGGCGACGACTCCTGGATCTGGTGATCATGCGGCTTTATGGGCGATTCTTAGCTATACGATTACTCAATCCCGGACGGATCCTCGGTCTAGTCCTGTTGCATCGGTTTCGCTGGCGAAGGAGTACTATACTCTATCGCGTAGTTTAATCCCGTCCGAGAAAGATCGTTATGAACTTGGTCATATTCAGGCATTGCTTTTATTGACTCTGGTCAATATGGGATTGGAAGATTGGACGGCGGCTTGGTTATTGAGTGGACAGGCGGTGCGCATGGCTATTGCGATGGGATTGGGTACTTATACCGATACGCGACGATCCGATGAGTTTAGACAGGGGAAGGCTGTTTTCCTAGGATGCTTCGTCGTCGATTCACTACTTTCTTTCCGATTACGACGTTGTCCTGCTATGTCGGCGAATGATTTGGCAACCGTTGGCTTATTAGAAGAAGATGGACTGGAAGAGTGGAATTCCTGGGCTGATGTTCTACCTACTGGCGTGACGCATGGGAAAAATCCCCCGCGCAGAGGTCCGTTGATGGCACTGAGTTGCTTCAATCGATTGGTCGAATTGGCAAGCGTCCTCAATAAGTCCTCGCGTAATCTCTCGATGGGATATAAACCCGAGGTATTTGCACAGCAACTTGTGATCGACCTGAAGCAATGGGATGACGGTCTACCTCTTGGATGTCGCTTGATTGGACCAGAGAGTATTTATCCCGAGAGACATTCGGCATTATTGCCACATCAGAGTTATTTGGGATTGACTTATGTTGCTGCTCTCCTTTGGCTTTATGTGTGTTTGATTCCGGGAGAATCAGGATTACATCGATCTCAACGACCGGCGACTGAAGGAGCGAAGAAACTTCTTTACCGGGGGTTGTCAATGCTATCTCAACATCTGGACAACTTTCCTATTTGCGGATTACCTCCGTTATTCGAATTTGCTCTACGTACTATATTTGAGCAGGCACTTTCTCTAAAGCAGACACCCGATGCCTCTGAGACATTCCCTTTCGTACGATGGGCAGATGAATTTCGTCAGAAGACTGCTGTTCTTGCGACGAGTTGGCCGACATATACTTCCCTTGTTACTTCGATTGAACGTTCACAGCAACCGAACGGATTTCACTCTGCAACAACGTCAACGCCGAATTTATCATCCTTTGGAAATATGATGCCAACACATCCTTCCTCGATACCATCGAATCAGAATAATTACGCATCCTCCATTATGGGAATCAGTATTCCTGTAGATGGACAATCATTAACACCTAAAGATACAGTCATGGAAAACACAGACCTTACCATGATGGAGAATCTTCAGAAACCACACGATATCTACCAACCACTCCAACCAGCACCAGAAACCCCAGACTCAACAATCCTCTCTAAATCCTCAGATCGAATTCCAGAATACCCTTTCACCCAGCCCGGAAGCGCCACTGCTGACACTGCTACTGCTAGTGGTAGTGGTAGTGGTGCAGCAACCGAAGATCTAGACGCAATCTTCAAAGATCTAGCGTACCTAGACACGACAGAATGGTCAACGAATCGTGAAGCAGGACTGAAGGATTTTGGTTTTTTGGATGATTCTACTTTTCAGGCCTTTTGTCATGATCCGGATCGATTGGGTCAATCTCAACCTCTTGTTCATCCTCCTTCTATAGCGGATATTTGGCCTCCACCGGGATTTTTCCCGGAGACTTTTCAGGATGAGAAGATTTGATATACCCGAATACATATTCAATTCATAAGATACTATTCATTTTGGCTTTTGGGGTAAAGAAGTAAGAGTAGATGACTTTTACTTGGGGTTATCATTGTATGATTGTGCATGCCCATGCGTGAATATCTTCAGCACCCTCGGAGTATTGAATCTCATGGATGACTATTCAACTCTCAATAATCCTCTTCCCAATTGAAAGGTATTATCCGAAGAAAAATTCAACCAGGCGAAACTGCAATCCAAGACGTACTCAAATATCCTCATCATCACTCTGGACAGGGCTCTGTATGCATTTGGATAGATTCGATAAGCTGTCAACATAGTGGATCTACCCTTGAAATGCCGAGGATACTGATTTACATAGTACCCAGAGTGAATGATTATGTACTCCAGTACATGAAGAACAATCCGCAAATCACGCTAGAAAGTATCATTGCGAAACAGATTTACTGGTGGACAATGAGTTTGGGTATCTGGATATTAACATCACGTTGATCGGGCTGTATCAAAAGTAAAAAAAATCCACTCTCCAGGGGAGCATCTAAGAGAGCATACTACATATGTTGTGATATCTACCATAGAAGAACCCAATGTTAATCCCACGGTGGTACATATACCTGGTATACCCCTGAAGATCCATGACGATAAACGGGTGAACGGGTGGTGACACTCCACTCAAAGCTTAATCGTCTTAAAAGAAGGCTACAACAATCTATCGTGAACTATTGAACGATATTAGGTGGAGGTTGAACTGGCGTGATGCACTGCCACACCACGTTTGAAGATGTAGAGCCAATTCTCCATATCGACAGACCGTTAAGTGGGATGACATAGTACAGTATATGAGGGGTACTCTTTGCCCTGAGGGATACTGTACGGAGGAATTGTGATATGTCCAAGGAGATTCTGCGAATGGAGATGATCAGCGGTGGAGTAGTGAAGGGGGTTGGCATTAACCAGAGAATGGGGGAATACCGTATGAGTTTCTGTATGGAGTATGGAGTAGAGGATGGCGATATACGTACTCAGTAAATGTGAAGGTGTTATGAGATATAAGTAATTTATAGGTCGGAGATTGGACGACGATAGTTGTAGATGGCTTCGTGGTTATATCACTGCTTTATTGTTAACATGTTGTGTATAAAAGGAATTTTGCATTCCGACTACATTCTTAGAAAACATACTATTACAACAGCAGCAAGATGAGCATTGATTTACAGTGGAATAAAGCTAAATCCATATTCGTGTCCATATGTAGTACATAGTAAGGTTCAACTCGGTGATAATGGTACGAGTACTTTGTAACCCTAAGCGCCTTTATAGATGCAGACATGTGGTGATGCATGCATGCATGCAGGGGCGGTTAGCAGATAATGAACTAGAAAAGGTATGCGCAATCGAATGGTCAGAGTGTTTAATTGAAACAAATCAAGTCTCATCTTAAGACTTATGCTCATTTCAACATATAAGACGGATTTTGTGTATCTTGGATTTCATGTATACTTCAGTGTATCAACCTGCATCCTCCACCACTACATCTATCACCACACCATTATATAGTACTTCTAAGTGAACTGTCCACTGAGGCTGCAATAGCTATTTTAAACATCTCATTCCATTATCTGAATATACAACCTTGGAAATATCTAAATGCTTAATAATTCATTTCAATTATAATAATACCTGCTATACTCTGCTGTATTCTCTCACCGCCTTTATACAACCTCACCTCCACTATTTGCTTCTCCACCACGCAATCTCCACAAATCAAATGCTTCAGTCTCAAACACAATGCTGACTGAATGAGTTTACATTTACTTAGTTATCTTAAACTGATACCGAGCGTGCATACATAGTACAAGCAGTCTACCTCGGCTGTTTGTATCCCTGCCGATCTGATCTGCTGGTTCAACTCACTCACACCCCCCCCTCCCCACCAACTGCCCCAGTGTCAGTCGATCCTTGCTTCGTTTGCCTTCGCCGGCAACGAAAAACCCGCAGATGACGCTGGCCCGTGGGTCACCAAGTGGCCCTTGAACCCTCGCCACGGCCTCGTTGGCCCCTGGCCCGCGTGGTCGCTGATCCCGTCTCCAGCTTGCTCCAATGCGCAACCTATCACTCCAGCGCGTCGTTGCCGCCGTCGAATCAGCGAAGATGCATGTTCGTTCAATCCCCATCGATCGCCAGGCTGTGAGGGTGTGCGGTTATGGGGATGGGGATGGCGAACCGTTTTTGTCCTGCCTTTGTCAAGGATCATCATCGTCCCTTTTTTCCCTCATTTTGACCCTGCCTTTTCTTCGCTGCTGCTGCTGCTGCTGCTTCTTCTTCTCTCTCCTCTCTTCATGGATTTACCTTCATCGCCTTCTTTCTCTACATTCTCTACATTCCTTACTGATCATTCATTCCTTTGAACCTTTTGACGACTCGAGACCATGTTTAGTTCTCCACGGCGATGGATCCTCATCGTCTCGCCATTCCTTACTCTTTGCTTGATTTTTTACCTCTTCCATAATCCAACCTCCTACTCGGTCGCTCTCGACAATGCCGAACAATCTACTCGCACCGAACAAGGCCAGATCGTTCTAGAAGGCCAACAACAACAACCTCAAAGCTCGGCTTCCAAGGATACCAAGCTCAGCAAGGAGCAGCTCGAGGAGGATCGCTGCGGACATATCCAACGCGATATGGACGATGTCTTTGTTGTATTAAAGACCGGTGCTACTGAATCACAGGAAAAGGTTCCTGTGCAGCTACGAACCACTCTCCAATGTGTCCCCAACTACGCCATCTTCTCTGACTACGAGGAGAAGATTAGCGGTGTTCAAACCTACGATGTACTGAGCAACGTGACCGAAGAAACCATGAAGACCGCCCCCGAATTCGAAATTTACCACCGCCTGCAAAAAGTGGGCCGTGAAGGCTTGACGGATGAAGAGTGGGGAGATCATGAGAACGGCCCCTTTGGAAAGACCAACAACCCTGGATGGAAATTGGACAAGTGGAAGTTTTTGCCTATGATTGATGGAGCGTTGGAGGCTATGCCTGACGCAAAGTGGTATATCTTCATCGAAGCAGACACCTATGTGGTGTGGCCCAACCTCATCAACTGGCTGGCACACCTTGACCACAACCGCCCTTACTATCTTGGTAGCCCCATGCAAATCGGTGATATTCTTTTCGCTTACGGAGGCTCTGGTGTGATTCTATCCACTGAAGCTATCCATCGTCTGCAAGGATACCGCGCTCAGAACCAAGCGGAGCTGGAGAGAATGACTGCGGAAGAGTGGGCTGGGGATTGTGTGCTCGCTCGGGCTTTCGACAATATTCGCATTCCATTGACTTGGGCCTGGCCCATGATGTTGACTACTCGACCCTGGGAAATTGATCATTTTTCTGAGGGATATGGTCGTCAACCTTGGTGCTACCCCGCGGTTTCTTATCACCGCATGACTCCCCGAGATATTGAGGAGATGTGGCGGTTCGATAGGAGCTGGTTTAGAAGTGGCAAGAATGCTCTTCTACTTCATGCCGATGTCTATCGCGAATTTATTCATGATGGTGCTCTCGCCTCTCGCAACGACTGGGATAACATGTCCCCTACCGATATCATTTTTGAAGAACCCACCATTCCCTCACTTGAGAGCTGCCACGACGCTTGTACGCAGAATCAAGATTGCTTGCAATATACTTGGAACCACAAGGATAAGGTCTGCAAGCATGCCTCGACGACTTTCCACGGTGCTGCAAGCAATGGCACATACTCTGGTTGGATGACGAACCGCGTGCAGAAGCTCCTTCGAAACTTCCAGTCGTCTTGCCCTCAAGTCGAATATATTTTTGACTGATCTAGTCACGACATCCGTTTAGCATTTTTCATGCTTTTCTCTTCCTTTTTCATTTGCCTTTTTTTATTTCCGCCTCTTGTACATATACCATTCTCTGCACATATTTCTTACCTTCTACAGCGAGATCATTGGCGAGGCGTTGCTGGCATTTCACGCATTACTGCATTTCGCACTTTACTTCTTGTCTGCTGGACGGACGATGAACTGGTTTACCAGATTACACTCGCTTGCATCGATATGCAATAGACGAACGTCAACAAATCAAGATCAATCTAAATTTCACTCGTATATCTGCATCAATAATCTCGTAAAAGTAAATACACTGAAAGTAACCTATACATAATTTCAATCATGCAGCACAAACTGCCTCAACGCCACTCTTCCTTCGTTCTCGCAATAGAACAGGTACAATGGCCAATATGACTGAAACACTAACTACAATAGCTTGAATACCAAAAACTAATCCCAATCCATTCCTTTGTATCCAAGCAGGTTGGAAATAACCCACGGCAAACCCACCGCATGTCCGCCACATATTGAGAATAGCAGAGACGCAGGTTGATTGAGACGGATATTTTTCTAGAGCGTATGCCGTGATAGTCCTATCAGAAGATCAGCATTAATATCCAGTCTTTGACGAATATATTGGATATGGGGATATAAGATATAACCATACACGATTGTACCAACCATCCCGATATTAACCAAAATCCACCCAAAAGCAATTCCAATCCAATGTTTTCCGAAATGCATCGTCAATCCGTATGTGAGTAATCCACATACCATACTAAAGAGTGGAATCCAGACACCGTGGAGTCGGAGTTCGGGCTGCCATTGAGTGGAATTGGTTTTGTAACGGGTTTGGATTCGATTATTGAAGAAATGGCCGAATATCCAACCTTGATACATTAGTTTAGCTGCGGGATTGTTGGGGGGCTTGGGATTGATATACCGCATAATGCACCGATGACACCGGCAAATCGCATTGATGATGCTTCGATTGTATTGAAGAGGTAAGGTGGACTATGGAGGAATGTGTCGATTGTAGTGGTTATTCCTGGTATTCATTAGTTTGAATGCAAGATGGGATTTGTACAGTGTAGATTGCTTGAGGTTGTACATACCGATTGGCCAGGTAAATATGATTAGAATAGCAATGCCGGTCATAAATAAAGGGAATCGAAATACGTAGATCATCAGAGTCTTACACCAATACCATAATGTCTGACATTTTGGGAGATCTGTATTTCCAATGCCGAAGTATGAGGCCAGGTGTGATTTTGAATGTTTCTCTGTGGTGTAGTATGTTTCTCGTCCGAAGAGGAGGACCAATATTGTTGATAGTCCGTATAAAGATGTTAATACGCCGAAAGAAGTGACCCAGTTTGTTGCTGCGCTGATATAACCAGCTATTGCTGGACCGAGAAAGGGGCCGATGAGAAAGGTTGTTCCCCTGAGAGTGATTAGTTGGTGCTTTTATACTTGTCTGATGGTGAATTATTTTTACCAGATGTTGATCATGCGTGGCCATTCTATTGAATTTGTTACTAGATATTCCGAGTAGAAGAGATTAAGAGAGAGAGACTTACCCTCCGGACTATACATATCGTGAATTATAGGCAAACCAATGACCTGCGGAACTGTCCCGAAGAGACCCTGCAAAGAACGAAAAATAGTGAAAGTATCATAGTTTGTTGAAAGCGTTGCTCCCAAGACCATGAACATTGTAATGACTTGCGGCCATATCCAAACGGGGAAGCTAGAATGATGATGGTGTTAGACGAGTCTATAACATTGCAATATCAGCTAGATATGTAGAAACATACCGACCATACGCTTCAATTAGAGGAACCGCAAAGATCCCCCCGAATCCTTGAAGCAAAATCCCATAATTCATACTCGTGGCAGATTTATTGATTGAAATTCCCCATTCCATTGCTTGGGGTGAAATCAGCGTGCCACCCCATACCATAGCTCTAGCAGTGAATCAGCCATGTAAGCAAAATAGTAGACAGCAGAAGCAGAAGCAGGAGTATACACACCCATCTGCTAGCAAAGAACTCGACATCAACGCGATGAATAGTAGTGTCTTTCGCGTATTGCTCCAATTCTGCGGATTCCGCTCATCCATCTCACTTTTGGATTCGAAGCGAGAACATGATTCATGTAGAGTAGACAGTGAAGGAGAGCCCATCTCACGCGTCTCATTAATCGGTGAATTCTTCTCCATTTCGTCCAGGGCTGGAGTAGAAACCGAATATCCGAAAGGGATGAATGGGATACAGTACCACGCGGTAAGGGGAATAGATTAGATCTAATCTTGGAATTGGACAATATTTTGGTTTTGTTCAACTTGGAACTATTGAGCGACTATCGTTTCCAGGAATATCCAAGTCTTTATGCATGGAAGGAGGAGGAGGTGATCGGGGATTTGCAAAAACACATGGCAGGAGGATTTCTCGCGTGGCCTTTGTTGTGCAGGATGATGTGTAAAGAAGAATTTGAAGGTTAATGGGGTATAAGATACGTCGTTTAAGAATGTGATAGCTCTTCTGTCCCCCTTTTAGATTCGAAGAGTCTACATTATAGTCTAACCACACGGAATACTTATCACCAGAGTCACATCGCGTGGGATTATACTGGATGGATCTATTTCCCCTCATCAAAAGAGTTAAGTTTAGATTGGTTGGGAGATGTTTGGGAATCACACAGATCAAATTACATCCTCGTCTTTCTGATCTCCACTGTGAAATACCGCAGATCTAAACCATATTAGGGCACAGGGCGCAAATTAGCTCTGGATTCTTACATAGGCTAAAGAAGTCTCTTTATTCTATTTCTGATTCTTTACATTACGCTGTATGTAATAGTTCTGGAATGATTCATGCTCGTCTATGTTTGCCAGGTTGCCGGCGTACTTCCACCCCTTGCTGGAATATGCTCGTTTGATTCGTAGATCCAGCTTGCAGTCGACTCGTTCGAGGCTTAATTGTCTCTTTACAGCGCATACTTACTGTCCATGCTATTTTATTTCTGTTTGCTTGAAATATACCCCTACACAAAGTACGCTCGTACTCTGCTGGACATCCTGGACCACGCAATCCTTCTACTTCTCCAAGTCCTTCTTCCTTGTAAATAATTCTTGTCCTATCCATTCTTTTAAAATATTTTGTCTTGAAAAGAACCAACCAAAAATGTCCTTCCTCAATCGACTAGCAGGCTTACTTGGTCTGTCTTCGACTCCGTCAATTCCCCCCGGGGCGGCCCTCGCTGCGACAGTCACGACGGTATGTATTCGAAGTAATCTTCAAGTATCTTTCTGGACTTCGTCTAACTAACTAGCCTGCTTCACTTGGGTTCGTACCTGTCGCTATCCATTTCGATCTCTTTGGAGAATTAGTTCGTTTCGGTCGCCATGCCACCGCCGAAGAAGTGGCAAATGCCTGTAATGCACGCATTAAAGCGCGATCTACTGCAGATCCAGAAATTTGTATGTTTGAAATACCTTGCCAAGTAACGCATCTTGGCCAGGTTGTTCATTTTTTATTCTTTGTTTGCTAATTTGCGTAGGTGTCAGACTTGCTTGTATGTGGCTGATGACTCTTGGCTCGGGATTCAACATCGAACTAACCCATGCATTTTTTTTGCCTCGAATTTAGCTGACACGCTTTATATTATGGCTGGATTGGGTCTTGTTGAACGCGTGGCTGAGGATACTTACACTGCTAATGCTATCACACGACACATGGTTGACATGCCGTCTTCACAGCATGGCGCCTTGCATTTTACTACTGAAGGGATGATGGCCGGGGCTTTCTTGATGAAAAAGCTACAAGCTACTAATTTTGCATATCCCTTTTCAGGGACTGATGGACCATTTCAATATGCTTATAAGCTTATGGGAGAGGAGAAGTTCGCCAATGAGCATTTTTACTCTATTTTGGAACAACAGGGTCGCATGGACAGCTTCAATCAGTTTATGGTTGGTAAGTTTTTGAAATTCGGTACTTTTCCCGAACGTGTGGCCTCACTGGGCTATGATCTTGGTCATTCTCTTGACGAGTCATCTTCCAAACCTATTATGGTTGATATTGGGGGTGGACAGGGTGAATTACTCCTAGAAGTCAAAGCTGCATATCCCCATCTCCAACCGTCCAATCTGGTCGTACAGGAATTCAACGCGGAGATTGAGGCTGATCATCTCTCGGGTGTACAATTGATGGAGTGGAATTTCAAAGAAAGTCCCGAACAGCCTGTTCGAGGGGCGAGAATCTATTCGCTTCAGCATATTTTACATAATTTGCCGGATTTGGATGCCGTCTCGTTGTTACAGAAGTTGTCGCGGGCTATGACGGCCGAATCTAGGGTGTTGATTATTGAATATGCAAAGAACATGACTTATACTTCGCTTCATGCGAGTATGATTTCATTTTTTGGTGGACGTGAGCGCAGCCCTGCGGAGTGGAGGCAGTTGGCGAGTGTTTCGGGGCTTGAGGTTGGATTTGAGGGATATTTGCAAGCTGGTGAATCATTGGTTGAGATGAGGCTAAAGCAGTAGTGAGGAGTATACGATAATACTAGTATTGGAGACATGAATATACGAAGTCAGCAGATTTACTTCCTGGGTGATACTAAGTCAAGTAGGTGTACTCCGTAGACGGACCGAGATCCATGAATACGGGATTATGGAGTCTTGAATAATACCGAATGTGCCTAATTTCATGCGAACTCAGATCTTTTCGATATGCTTTGTTCCCTGCATGAACACATACGGGTTGATGAGTCGAATGTGATGGGAGATCGTCCTGATACATCACATTGGAGATCTCACCGCGAATTAAACACTAATAGGTCCTTCAACACCGAATCACAATAATAACTTTCCAACAAAAGACTCAGCGGGGTGAATTATAATATTTAATTGGTTGATTTCAGGCGGAATTCTTCCTACTCTACCAATGACAGCCCTGAAATGATCTCCTTACATTGGGAAAGTCATCACTCATACACTACTGTATGTAAATCTTGATTGATCTACGACCCACGTCTGTGCGTTTAGCATCCGAGCCCGCGAGAACTGCTCTATGTACATTACACGTCGGCTATACAATTTCTCTGCTATGTGCGGAATATTTGGGTATGTTCTGCTGACGGTAACAGTTGGGTATTTTTGAACTCGTTGAAGGAGGATTACTCCTTTCATTCCAAGCCTTCGGATTGACTATCGAATGCACGGCCTCAATTTGTATAACCCTTGCGTTGGCGACGCATGGCGGTTGCATGGTTGCCATTCGCCTTCAGGCTGCATTGGAATGCTGTTTACATCCACATGGGCCTTGCAGGAATGATACCTTGTCAACTGGGAATGAACAAGACAGATTAGTGGCAAGTCGGACTTGATTGTTCCGTAGTATTCTTTGCTTCGTATACGAAGTCCATTCTAGCCATCGATCTTTTTTCAACATCATCACCTGGTGTTTCTATTTCAAATCTGTACTCACAGATGTGTGATAGAAGTCTCGCATTGTCCAATAATAATATTGTTCTCGCCTTATTGTCACGGCCGCCCTTTTTAGCTCATGTTCATCCCTTGTTGACCTGGTCAAACTTAGTCTGCTGAATCGACTGACCTGTAACTTGTTCACGGTGGGATTGGGTCTTTTACTTTCCACCATCTTGTGCTATATCCATATTCCCCGCTCCTCTATGGTCCACGCCAGTATTGTTTAATCCATGTATATCGGCGCAGTACCTTGTCTTTCGTCGATGCATGCTATTTAGATGAGTCGTGCGCTGCAGTCAAATCACGATCTAATATCGAGCTTTACATCATCGTCATGGATATCCCCAAGCCTCAAGAGGGAGATGTCGATATTGGTTAGTTGTGTGTCCAGAAATCTTGGAGTGGAAGAAATATTAACTGACTTTGATAGGCATCGGTACATTTTCTGCTTGTTGGGTAAACATTGTCTTTCTTCTTTTACGTGCTTAGCTAATGTATTTAGGCTATTACTGGCGTTGTAGGCGTCGCTTTACTCTTTCGATATGCCATCAAATCTTGGGTCCGATGGGCGCTACCGCAGGTTACTGCTCCCGGCAGAATCTGGGGCATTGAGGATCTATTCTTCCTCGCTGCTTATGGATTCGATATAACTCATATGACATTCATACAGATGAGGTTAGTCGTTCAGAATACCCAGTTTTCAAAATATTGTTTTAGAAATAACAACTGACAAATATATGCAGTGCTAATTGGGGTCTCGGTCGACATTACTTTTATCTCACCGAGGAAGAAAGATTCCATGCGATGAAATGGGATTTTCTTTCACAGCCAATTGCAGTTGCTTCGGCGATGGTCTCACGAACTGGCATGATGTGGTTTCTCTTGACATGTTTCGCAGCTAGTGATCGTAAGATCCGAACTTCGATTATTGTATGCGCTATTGTGCAGATCGTCGCGAATATGGTCACCATCGTACAGATCATTGTTCAATGTGGTCCATATCCATATCAGCCAGCAGATCGAGTTCAATATTTCAAGTATATGTGGACTCCTTTGCCGACAGATGGTTCGGTCAAATGTCAATCACCGTCTGTCCAGACGACCGTCGGCTTTGTACAGGGAGGTATGTAATTGTTTTTCATTGAGAGTGTGGCCTAATACTGATGATATGTAGGCTTCAATACTATCATTGATTTTTTCCTTGCTGTACTTGCTGCAGTTGAACTGTGGCAGTTTTTCCTGCGAACATTACATCGTGAGCCGAATGTCTCATTCTGGTCTCAGTTCAGGAAGATCAATAGTACGGTGCGATCACGTCGTATCTGGCAGACCCTCACGCTAAGTGGGCCTTTGATACTTTCAGGTGCTGCTTCTATTGTGAAGACATACGTGAGTACTAATCATTATAATTGATGTGTATGCTTCTTACACCTGTGATACAGAAACTCAAGTCTCTCGGTGACCGACTGGATTTCACATATAATATTGTTACTTTTATCCTTTGGGTGAAGTAAAGATTCCGTACCAGTATCCAGCGAAGTTTCATCAAGCTGACCTATTCTTAGAATTGAAAATTACAGCATCCTGCTCGCATCTTGTGCCCCTGTTGCTAGACTTTTTCTCCGTGCCGTCGTGGATCACCGCCGCGACGGTAAAACAGCAGGCTACTGGTCTCGATCTAGATCAAGTAATAAGAATAATACAGACCGCTCGAATGAAACTGAGCTCAAACGTCGGCAGCGAGACCATTGGTTGGATTCAGCCACGGCAACGACAACTAATTGGCAGGACGAAGAGAATCATCCGGGGCATTGGGTTCCGAATGAACGATCAGAAAGTCGAATCTCACGGGCACAACAGCCGGATCATATGGATGATGGATGCGTGACAGTCAAAACGGATATTGTTGTGCAGGTTGATGATGGACGGTCTATTTCATCTGGTGGTGCAAGATTACTTCCTGATGGAAGTGAGTCTCCTCCAGGGAGATAATCTATTGGAGTAGTAGTGATGTATATTGAGTTGAGTTGAGGTTGTATATAATGTCTACTCCTAATTGCACCGAATATATGAATGATCGTGCGGTGTCATTCGATACGATATTTTGTATCCTCGGAATACTAATGCCTTGGAAACATCTACTAGTTCTTTAAATATCATCTCCAAGATAATATTCAAAGATCGATCCCTTTGAAATGAACAATTTGCTCAATTCGAACGGCTCTATTTGGCAAATGCAAGTATAATGATTTACAAGATTGAGTATACCACTACGATGACAGACTATATATCTGGGAGTCAAGAACTCTCTGAGTGAAGACAGTCTTAAATGATGATGTAGAAGAGATAGAGCAAATTTGATATATGGATACATCAGCTCTAATATGGAGCGGGAAACACTCGTATAACGGCTTGCTTATACACCTGTATGCGTTGAAGCTGCGTAGAGGTGTATAGTAAAACCTTGGAAGGTCATATATATCTGAATATAATGATCTCTTTTTGACTAGGGCTGAGAATCGGTAAAATTTCAAGCTGAAGTAATATCGCTAATGCATTATTTGAACAATAAATCTCGTACTTCTATTGCTACCTAACTGCTAGGTAGCAGTGTGCTATAAGAAGAGTGATTCACTGTTCCTACATATCGGATATATAAAGCACTATACAGCTGACCAAAAAGGAGAATGTGCCTCGTCACAACACAGTGTTCCTTCTGCATTACGGCAACAGCGCTGAAACGATTGATTATATCAAAACGTGTGGTACTTTTAATATCAATATTCATACCCAACTATTGCTCTAATTCATAAAAATATACAATAATGTCTTATTTTGCCCAAATTTGCTCTTCTGGCATGATATCATCACGTGGTGATAAGCACTCCGCGAAAGTCGATCGTCGCCAACGACGTTTCGCCTTCTTTTCTGCGCAACTTTCAAATGACGAACAAAAATTCAGCATTCCCTCTTCGTCGAGGCTCCGATGCCTCTGAAGATGATTTCTTTGATATCCCAGATGAATCTTGGTCGGCTTTGTTGAAGCGGCAATTACGATATATTCGTACATGGGTTATCCTCCTGGTCCTCCTTATCTTCTTCCTATGGCCGAAACCCGAGAAACCTCCTCCACAACCGAATCCTCATATCCATTATGAAGAGGTGGATTGGTCTCGATTTGCATATACGACGTATGCGACGAGTGAGGCGTATTTATGTAATTCGGTTATGATTTTCGAGGCTTTGAAGAGACATGGTTCCAAAGCGGAGCGTGTGTTGTTCTATCCGGATGAGTGGGACCTTATTGTGGAAGATGATTCGGATCGAATTAGCCAGCTTCTTCTTACGGCGAAGAATGATTATAATGTACAGATGTCACCTGTTAAGGTGGAAGGCATTAGGAAGGATTCTTCTCGTGAGTGGAGTGTTTTAGGACAGGGATGATGGGTTTGGGGATATCTAGACTGACTTCTATTTACTTTTATAGAATCCGCCGAAGCATCTTGGGATACCTCTTCTGTTAAATTGAACGCATTTGGAGTAGTCCAATATGACCGCGTCATCCATCTCGACTCCGATATGACTGTGCTCAACCATATGGATGAACTCTTCTTCCTCCCACCCACCCCTGTCGCTATGCCCCGAGCTTACTGGCTTCTTCCGGAAACCCAGACCCTCAATTCCCAAATCGTTGTCATTGAGCCCTCGTATACTGAATTCATGGCCTTGAAGGAAGCCACTCGTACCGCTGTTCACGGTCAAATGGAGTTGAGGTTGAACGAGACGCGGTATGACATGGAGATTCTCAACCAACGCTATGGAAGTAGTGCTATGGTACTTCCGCATAAGCAATATGGCTTAATCACGGGCGAGTTCCGTACAAAGGATCATCAGAACTTCCTCGGGGTTGAGAAAGACTGGATCCCCGATAAGGTCATGACGGAGGCTAGGTTTGTCCATTTCTCGGATTGGCCTTTGCCTAAGCCTTGGGTGATGTGGCCTCAAGAATTGCTGGCCGAGATGCAGCCTAAATGTGACAACAACCCGGGTACAGCTGATGAAAGTGGCTGTCGGGATAGAGAATTGTGGAAGGAGATTTATGATCATTTCCGGCGGAAGAGAAAGGATGTTTGCCGACTGCTGAGCTATCCAGCACCAGTATGAGCAAGTTGATACTCATACTATAGTATATTTTCTTCCAATTTGTATTTTGAGCGCAATTGATATCGGGATATGGCGTCGAGCGAGCATGGAGAAAAAGGACTATACAGGATAAACAATATAAGTCATTGAATTCCAGATTCAAATGGTATCATGCAAAAAGAAAAACAAGAACGAATAATTCCATCAAGAATATCCCATTCCTTTCCTCCACCATCCCCAAACTCCCCGATGCGCCATCAAATGTCCAAATTCCTTTACACTGTCCACCTCATTCAATCCAACATCTTTCCCAGTTCCCATCCCATCTCCAGTTTCAGAAACCAGTTCCCCCGGTTTACGCACCAGCTGGAAATCTTTATACCGCAGCCTCTTCACTACTCCAACCCACCCCTCCACTTGTCCTTGTTCCTGGCCTTCCACGTACATAATCCCTGGACATCCCCCGGAACGAAGGAGTACATAACAACTGTAAGTGTCAGCGGCACGTTTGAGAGCAGCGACCTTCTTGCGAGACGTTATATGGTGTGTCCGAATCAAAGCGTTATAAAGCATTCTGTGATAGGCATTGCGAGGGCAGATGAAAGAAAAGAAAGGAGAAGAGAAAGAAGAAAAGCAAAGGGAAAAAGATGAAGTTGTGGAGAATATCTTGGCATTGATGCCTTAGGAATGAGGTGGAAGTATCAAATGGACTGTTTATTTGATTTTGTATCTCAATTGCAGTCTAAAGTGAGTATTATTGTATTTAACTTAGATATAATTATTGTTAGATATCCTCACGAAGATATTATTTCTAGCTATTGTGCTATTCCATGGATTGCATCCACTCTGGGTGTAAATGTGTATGTATGACTCAGTGCAAGACTGCATGCTGTACCATGTATCCCCATGCAATGTACAACTGCACAGATACGAGAGACTTCTAATTGGTCTATAAAAAGTATTCATTTCCCAAGTGTAACGAAAACAATGCAGTAATTCCACTAAAAAGTTCGTTCGTTTACTGTGGGTTTTCATTGGATTTTCCTTTTACGGAAAAGCTGCCGAGAAGAAATTGAATGAATCATATTAGCCCGCGGGGAATTCTTTTCTAAAACCCCACCGAGTGCTTGAAAGCTTGAATTTGGATATATTCTAGTGAAGGGACATATCCTGTTTCTTCATTTATTTTATCACTTCATTATGGGAGAAATATCTGTCCCTGAAGAATCGTTACAACTTCCTCGTCTCGATGCAAGAGGTGATAATGTTCAGACTTTATTGGAGGAACATGGGCTGGAATTCACGCCAGATGGACAGTCGATTCGATGGTCTGTGACGAATAAAAGACATCCACGCAATTGGTCGGCTTCTCGTAAGATATACGATACTGGCCTAGTAATCTTCTTGGATCTTTTTACTACTTCCGTTAGTACGGCTGGAAGTTCAGCAGCAGATCATGCGCGTCATGAATTTGGGATTGGGAAGACTTTGGCTATTTTCCTTTTTGTTTCGCTTTCTTTGTTTGGGCAGATGTTTGGTGGAATTATCTTTCCGGCTTGGTCCGAGGCATTTGGTCGGAAGAAGCTTTATATTATTAGTACGGGATTGTATAGCATCTTCTGTTTGATTGTTGGATTAGCTCCGACTTTGGCTGCGGTTGTTGTTGGACGATTCTTTTCGGGCTTTCTGTCTGCTATTCCTGCTATTGTTGTTGCGGGGAGTATTGAAGATATGTATAACTCGAAGGATCGGGTATGGCTTATCTTTCTGTGGGCTATTGTGGCTAATATGGGTCTCGCTTTGGGTCCTATTATGAGTATTTATATTACTGTGGCTCTCAGTTGGTAGGTTCAGAATACTCTATACTTACTACACCAACCCTTAGTGAGTACTGCTTAAAAGAAATACGCTGATTGAAACAGGAGATGGGTATTTCGCATCGCAGCCGTCGTCACAGCAATCGTCACACTCCTCTTATTTGGAATTCGTGAATCACGACCATCCTCTGTCCTAGAGAAAGAGGTTGCCAAGATACGTGAACAAAGTGGCATTCAAACCCTGAGAGCGCTAAACCCAGATCACACCCCGGACCTGATGACATTTATTCGCATCGGTCTTTTCCGACCTATCCAACTATTTTTCACAGAGCCAATCGTTTTCATGGTGGCAATCATGAGTGCAGTGGCATTTGCATTGATTTATCTCTTCACTGAAGCATTGCCACCTATCTATAAATCAATGGGCTTCTCAGCTACATCTTCTTATCTACCATTCATTGCCATTTGCGTGGGACTTTTGTCTGGAATGCTCACCAGGATTCAGGATATTCGCATTATCCAGAAATATAAAGAGCAATGTGTCCCTCTTGAGCCAGAGCATAAGCTGCTTGGCTTTTCCATCGGTGCTCCAATTCTGGCTGGTGGTTTGTGGTGGTTTGCATGGACGATCCCACCGTTAGTCACTACTGTTCACTGGCTCGTTTCTGCGGCTGCACTCGTCTTAATTGGATATGCTGTGAACGAATTTGACTCTGTGCTTGCGGGATATTTGGCGGATAGTTATATGGGATATGCGGCTAGTGGATTTGCAGCAGTGCAACTTCTTCGATCTTCGATGTCGGCTGTATTTCCGCTATTCGCGACTGAAATGTTTGAAGGGCTTGGAGCTAATGTTGCTGCTTCTATATTGGCTGCGTTCGCGACACTTTTCTGTATTATTCCGCCTCTTTTTACGAGATATGGGAAGCGGATTCGATCGAGGAGTAAATTTGCTAAGTATAGTTTGCAGGTTTATCGTGAGAATGGGGTGGATAAGAATGGGTATTAGGAGGATTTGTTGCTGCAGTGTGCAGCTGAGATATTGTTTGGTTGACAAAAGTTGTCAATAGACTTGATGTGATTCGCGAGCATTACGTTGGAATTCGTGGGAAAGGTGTTCATTAGAATTATTGAATTTTGTGATATTTTATCAAGAGTTACGTTTTGAATAGAACATACAATGTCGTCAATTAGGTATAAATAGCATCGAAATAATCTTCAAGTGGAACTATATGAAAGGGAAATATTGGAGAGCGGTTTTCCTACAAAGATATGTCTTCACGCAGGTCAGCAGACAATCACTGCTAGTTTTCGTACTACGAAATACATATCATCCAAATATAAGACTTAAATAGTATTCAGACACCAGGATCTGAATCATAACATTGTGTACAGCAGATCAAGTAGAATAGCTAATAGGAATTGCTATTCTCCGTTGCAAACTCTGAGCCATCCAAAAAAACCAACGGTATAAAATGACCGAAGTCATCAAGTATGCATATCTACATACTTCAGACAATCTCACCTATTTCATCACCGCAACTTCCAAGACACCAATTTCTCATTGCTTATACAAATTGTCAGCTTACGGACATTTTCTGCATGTCGATCCACCAATGATGCCATGACAGGCCGCATGGACCACCACTTTAGCCTGCATCGTGCATTTCCCACCAGCTTAAAACAGCAGCTCCATCCCGCAAAACAACTCCCTATCATCATCATTGATTAAAAATTCCTCTGACGAGATAGCCGCACAAACATTGTCACCGCCTGTCTACTACAGTATGTAAATTGCCCGCTGTCATCCTCGTCCAATCCACATCCGCTTCGTCCTGTGGTTCATAGTGGATCACTCTCCTCTTGGCTTCCTGATTCTGTTCGGCTCCCGCGGTCTCCGCGCGGGTCTTTCTCTCCAGCGTTTTACCGAATTAGGGTAACCTTGCGCAGTCATGAAAGAATCAGCCTGTTCCTTGTTCGTAGTGGCGGTCCCTCGTGGGCAATTTAACCTTCAAGACCCGTTATTGGCCATGCTATATCCCCGGACCATTCAATATCATTGCTCATTATGGATATACGGACCCATCGGATCTCTTTAGCAGAGTGATCTTTTTTTTATCCATTTTTTTTATGTTGTATGATGGTGCTGTGATTGGTCAGGTGTTGATTTATAGTCATATTGTAGCTTGGCTTCCCTTCTGGATTTTCCTCGGATCTGATTCTGGACTTCTGGTTCTATCAATTAAAGATGTTCTCCATCGCCACTTCTTTTCATCATCACACAAATATGCCAATGTGTTTCTTTTTCCGTGTCTCATCATAGCAGCGTTAAATCTTCAGCATACACTCATGCCTGCTCCTTTACACTCACGCCCCCAAGCGTCCTTTACTGCGGGGCACGAGGCTTCATGTGAAGACCACGGCCCTCGCGTGCAGGTTTCCCACGAGGATGAAGATGCTATTGCCGACATCCATCGCACGTTAACTGAGAAGAGCCATTCTGGCCCTGTACAATATGCCGAGCCTCATTCCTCGTTTGACAAGTTTCTAGAGGAACAGGTTCAAGGAGGGAAGAAGCGCTCAAACCTGGGCGTTAGCTTTCAGTCTGTTTCAACATGGGGTGACGGCGATGGCCATGCTAATGTGAAAACCCTGGGAACGGCATTGTGGCGGACTCTGACCTTCCAGGATATCTACGAATGGACTATTCAACCCTGGGCATCGGCGAAAAAGCCCGAAGATGGACGTCAACTTATTCGAGACTTTTCCGGTGTTGTGGAAAGCGGCGAAATGATGCTGTATGTTGTGAATGAATCCTGAATATACCCAGAAGATTTTCAGTACTGACGCTGTGCAGAGTTCTAGGTCGACCAGGAGCTGGATGCTCAACCTTTCTTCGAACTATTGCTGGCCACCACTCTTCATTTCTCGGAGTTACTGGCTCCATCGATTACTCTGGCCTATGCCCAGAGGAAGTCCGCAAGCATTATCGAAGTGCTGTGGCATACGTGCCTGAAGATGATGTGCACTTCCCGACGTTAACTGTGAGACAGACTCTCGAGTTTGCACTCCAGAGCAAGACCCCCAAGCGTTACCAAGATCGCATTCCGCGGTACCTGGAGATCTATGGCCGTGTTTTTGGCATGTCACACACGATGAACACATTGGTTGGCAATGAGTATATCCGTGGTGTTTCTGGTGGTGAACGGAAGCGCATATCCATCATTGAGTCCTTGGCTACAGACTCATCGGTTACCTGCTGGGATAACTCAACTCGTGGTCTTGACGCATCGTCTGCATTGGACTACGCTCGGAGCTTGAGAATCATGACCGACACCTGTGGCAAAGCTACCTTGCTCACACTTTATCAAGCCTCGGACGCCATCTACGAACTGATGGACAAGGTACTTCTTATTGACGAAGGCCGAATGCTATACCAAGGCCCAGCAAACCAGGCAAAGCGATACTTTGAAGATTTGGGATATGAGTGTGCTGAAATGCAAACCACCTCCGATTTTCTTACTAGCATTACAGTCCCTGAACGTCGACGATTCCGCGCTGGTTGGGAGAATCGTGCTCCCAAAGGCCCGATTGAGCTGGAGGAAGCCTTCCGACAGAGCTTTGCATTTAAAAATATTCAGCGATCAGTCGAGAACTACGACGACCAACGTGTCAACGGGAAAGCAAATGGAAATGGATCTTGTCGAACTGGCTCTGAATGTGATAGCGTTGAGGAGTTCAAGAAGAATATCCAGAGCGATAAATCTCGATTCGTATCGTCCAAGTCTCCGTACACTATCTCATTATTCCGACAGGTTGTTTTATGTGCCCAACGGCAGATGTGGCAATTGAAGGGACACATGGGTCCTCTTTATATCAAATTAATCTCTTGCGTGGTCTATGGCCTATTGATTGGATCCATGTTTTACAACCAACCCCAGACAACCGAAGGAATGTATTCACGTGGTGGTGTGCTTTTCTATTCTTCCATATTGCTGGCTTGGCTGCAAATGTCCGAGTTAGAAGATGCCATGCAGGGAAGAGATATTCTGAGTCGACAAAAGAAGTTTGCCTTTGTACGGCCTAGTGCTGTCTGTTTGGCACGAGTCATGCAGGATATGATTCTAACGGCCTTTCTCACCCTGCTATATCTCATCGTGATGTATTTCCTAGCTGGGTTGCGCCATGATGTAAGTTTATTTGTCGAACCACTAGATTTTGAGCATGCCTTTGCTGACAATCACAGGCCGGTCCTTTCTTCATCGACGTTTTGTTCATTTACATCTGCACAGTGTGTCTGACTGCTCAATTCCGAGTCTTTGCGGGAATGTCTAGCAATTTTGAAGTTGCACTGCGGTACTGTGGAGTATCTGTGCTATTTTGCATTGTGTTTGGTGGTTACGTTTTGTCAGTCGACAAGATGATTCAAGATGTCCCTTGGGTTGGTTGGATAGCAGTAAGTACAATTGATCCTTTAATCGAAGATACACTGTTTATGCTGACGCCTTTTAGTACACAACACCTGCTTTATACACATACGAGGCAGTCATGGCCGCTGAATTCCATAATGTGAATTTCACCTGCACACCCTCTTCGATTGTACCAGCAGGATCCAACTACACTGATATCGCATACCAGACCTGTGCCTACGCTGGAAGTAAGATTGGAAGCACCATTGTAAATGGAGACGACTATTTGGCTGCTCACTATGGATTCTATTATAGCCATGTTTGGCGGAATTTTGGCATTCTTTGTCTCTTCACGGTTGTCTTTGTTGCAATGACCTGTTGGCTTAGTGAAGTGATGGAATGGGAGCTTGATAATTCCGGCCCCATACAATACCGAGCTTCTAAGAAATGGTTCAACCGGAAGAAGAGTCTTGAGTCTGACGAAGAGAGAAAGCCCGTCCCGGTTGATCACAAAGCACCCCCAGCTGAGACTCAAGCAGCCAAGGTTGAACAGAGTCTAGCTGCCACTGAATCTACATTCACATGGTCAGACTTAGAGCTCAATGTGCAGATTGGCAAGGAGACTCGAAAACTACTTGATGGAGTCAATGGATACTGCAAACCGGGAACGTTGACAGCTTTGGTCGGAGCTTCTGGCGCAGGAAAATCGACTTGTAAGTTTATATTCTGGCAGAGTAGACTCAGCTTCAATTACTAACAGTTAATAGTGTTAACTGCACTCACACAGAGACCTAGCGCTGGAACTCTCTCCGGTTCGATGTACGTGGATAACCAGCTAATTGATGATTCATTCAATCGACAAATCGGATATTGCCAGCAAATGGATATCCACGACGAGAGCGGTACAATTCGCGAGGCGTTTGAATTTTCTGCTCTCCTTCGACAAGATCACAGTCTTCCCAAGGAAGAAAAGCTGGCATATGTGGAAACTGTATTGCGAACGCTTGATCTGGTAGATCTGCAGAATGCGGTGATTGGATCTTTGGACATCGAGAAGAAGAAGAGAGTTACCATTGGAGTAGAGCTTTGTGCTCGACCTAGACTACTCTTGTTTCTTGATGAACCTACCAGTGGATTGGATAGCCAAGGCGCAACTAGTATCGTTGCTCTCCTTCGACGTCTTTCAGACCAGGGACTTGCTGTTTTGTGTACTATACACCAAGCGAACCAGCAACAGTTTGAAGAGGTTTGTGGATGATCCCCCCAAATTTGCAAGCTTTGTAATCTAACAATGTCATTCTAGTTCGACCGCGTTCTAGCTCTCAGCCCCGGAGGAAGCACATATTACTTTGGACCTGTTGGGAAATCAGGCCAGGCTATCTTCGACTACTTCACCAAGCATGGTCACAATCCCGAGAAAGTCACCAACGCCGCTGACTTCCTGATCGAAGTTGTTGTTGGTGGTATGAAGACCTCTGGAGCTCAAACTAATTGGGCATCAGTCTGGCGTAATTCCGAAGAGGCAAACACTGTCAAAAAAGAAATCTCCGATATCCGCACGAACAGTACTGGCCTGACGACAACAGCTCCATATTTACCACCTCTTTACCAGCAGATACTTCTCCTCACTCAACGGACTAGTCGACAATTCTGGAGAACAGCAGAGTATCCGTATTCGAGATTATACGCATCATTCCTACACGCACTCATCAACGGCCTCACTTACCTTCAAATCGGGGATAGTACGACTGATCTCCAATCTAAGGCTTTCTCGTGTTTCTTGGTTCTCATGCTTGTTCCTGAATTCATCAACGCTATTTCTATGCGGTTCATTTTGAACCGTGATATCTGGCTTGCGAGAGAGGGTCCAAGTGGTCTTTATGGGTGGATAGCGTTCAGCACTGCGCAGATTATTTCTGAAATACCCTATGCCATCGTCGGTGGAATAATCTTCTACGTCTTATATTATTTTATGGTTGGACTTCCACTTGGGCTTGCTGCGGGATACAGCTTCCTGATGTTCTTCCTTTTCTTCCTTTTCGCTACATCTTGGGGCCAATGGATCGCTGCTCTGAGGTAGGTGGTTAATATTTGGTTTTGCTTTGTTATGATGAGTATACTAATGCTTTTTTCAGCTCCGACTCAATGGTTGCCGCAACTCTCATGCCCTTCTTCATCATCATGTGCGAGTTGTTCAACGGCATTCTTCGCCCCCATGAGCAGATGCCCGCCTTCTGGAAGTATACCATGTACTACGTGACACCTTTCACATACTGGATTGGAGGAGTCTTGACTGCAGTTCTCGGCGGAACTAATGTCGTCTGCTCGGAAAGCGAATTAACTCTTTTCGAGAGTCCACCCGGTATGACCTGTGGTGAATATGCTGGCTCTTGGCTGGCTGACAAGGGTGTTGGGTATCTTTCCAACGAGGATAGTACCGGAACATGTGGATACTGTCAATACAGCTATGGTGATGATGTGAGTTTATTCCCGGCACGAAGCTTGAAAATATGAAACGAAATGCTAATCTAAGTATAGTATCTATCTGGAATCGGCCTGGATGAATCCAAAATGTGGCCTTATTTTGGTATTTTTCTTGCTTTCACCATCACGAACTATTTGATGGTTTATCTTCTTGTTTATGTTCGTTCTGTTATGAAGCCTTTCTGGAGGAAGTAATCCGGTGGTACATATTTTGCATGATAGTTTGTGCATAGCGATAGCGAGTACATAGTGGCATTTAGGGTGTTCAAAAATTTGCTAGTTGGTTGTTACAATTCCTTTCGAGGCTTGACAAGCATTTCTATATTGTTTAATTGCTTTTTGTATACTTCTAGTCAAATTTTAACTTTGTAGCGAAATGTAATGCTGGTGAGCCACAAGATTGCGTAGAATGATCTGACAAGAGACTTAGCAAAGGATCAATAGAGCTGGAATCATAGCTAGACCATCCAATTGAATTGGACGCGGGTATTTCTAAGCCGACTTTGCTTCAGCCCTGGAGCCTCCTTTGTTTCTGATATGATCTCAGTGGACGAGTCTTGGCGACGTAGTACGTATAAATAGTATCCCAAATGCATCATTGAAAGTTCATGAAAGCAGTGAAATACTCAAATCATGACCACACTTTACACTATATGATTACTACATACAAACTCATCCACGCTTTTTAACGAACTGCATATCACATCAACCCTTAATACGCATATCTGAAATGCGGGTTCTCTTTATCAGTTAACCCGGCCCACTTCGTCTCATCAATCATTCCCTCATCAACACACCCCATCTTCTGATCCCGGCGACGATTTTCAAAGAAATAGTACGCAAAAAGGATGACAGATAAAAAGGCTGCCGCAGCTTGAGTTGCCAAAACCGCGATTTTTGCCGGTCGATACTCAGGTGCATCTTTTGCTTGGAACGTTTGTGGGCCAATGATATTTCCAACAGAAAATGAACCTGCGACTAGAGCACTCGCGAAAGCACGTTTGGTGTGGCCTGCTGTATTTGCCATGGTGAATTGGTAGAGGATTGGAAGGGTGGCGACAATTGCGTTGACGAGGTATATGCCGATGAGGACGCCGGCTGTATTGGTCTTTGGTAGGAAGGACAACAATCCGCCGCCGATTATACCTGGGATAGTACAGAGAACATTCCAGGCCCAGCGATGGGATGTTTTGCGGATGCCGTAGCCAACTAGTAAAGTGAAGAAGATACTGACTATACCAGAGGGTGTATTCAAAAGGGCAGAGATGGGCCCTGAGAAATCAAAGCTGGCGATTAGAGTGGACGAGTACGTTGTTACCACGCCGCTGGAAACGGAGATGAGGATTGTCGTGATGGTTATCAGCCATAGTTGGATGTCAAGCAAAGCCTCGCCAATTTGTTTGATGTTCAGCTTTGCACTCCATACACCTGTTTGGTTCGAGCTGACATGTTGGAGAAGAGCAACCTTTTCCTGTTCGGAGAGCCACTTCGCCTTGATTGGAGTGTCAGGGATGAAGAAGAAAGTCAGTGTACCGACAATAGCTGTGACAAGACCAAGAACGAGGAACATTATACGCCATCCTTCGAGGTCAGCGTTCTTGACATGCTGGAAACCAAAGGAGATGATGCCGCCAATAATTTGTGCCGCACCAAGTCCCATGTACCAAAAGGTAAATCGAGGCGCTTGTTCACTACGTGTATAGTATTGACTACTAATAAGCATCAATGATGGACCAACAGTAGCTTCAAAGATGCCCAAGAAGATTCGCGCAACGAGTAAAGTAGTGTAATCTTTTGCGCCGGCCGATGCTGCTGCTGCAACACCCCAAAGAAAGACATTTCCTCCGAGCCATTTTGCTGCGGGTACTTTTTGCAAGAAATATACTAGATATCGGGTCAGAACCGGATGCTATTGCTAATGCTTGGAGCATGGCAGACGCGTGGTGTAGATAGTGAAGCAAGGGATAGACATACCATTCGGGACTTCGGCAATGAGATACGCAATGAAGAACCAGGATGCCGTGTTGGAAAATTCGTTTCCAGTCAGGTTGAGGTGTACTTTGATTCCCATAACAGCTGCGTACTAAAAACGAATTGATTATGAGCTTGTGCTGCAATGTGTAATCTTCGGATCGGCCATCTGCGTGCATAGACGGTCCTGTAGATCCAGGATCGACGTGCGACAGATTCAGACTCGATTCAACTTACATTCAACATGACCTTGTCTAAGAACTGCAAAACATAACAGCAGAACATATACGGCAATAAACGCCGATCAATTTTTCGTCGAAGCGCGTTGAGATCGACATTCGCTTGTACATTGTGGCCTTCGAGGTAAACGACCGCGTCATCACGGTCTACCGTGTGAATGTTGGGGCCTTTTTCACCCATTTTTTTTTAGCTATGACAGTCTTCTGAATCCTTCCCGGATGAACAGATGGAGGGAATCAGAAGCTGGGGTGTGCTGGTTGTAGGGGAAGTGTGGGATGGCAAAGATTAAAACAAGAGAGTTTCGCAGATATGCGCACAGGTGGCACTTGTATTGGCGTGTAACTAGTGTAGTATCAGCATGTGTACCTCTAATGAGTTAGTACTGCACTAGCCTACCACTTTGACCCTGATCACCATGGGATTGTGCGTTTCGCGTGGAGATGTAGTACTTTGAGACAATGGAGTCAATTCATCGACCAACGAGATCGGCGAGATCCTCCGATACTCACGCTAATCGGATGGTAGGATTCGGTGGAGATGAGTTCGTTTCTCCTAGTACGAGATCTAGATCGGTGGTACTTTCTTTGTTTCACGCGATGAAAACTGCGATTGTCATGTTTTATGTGGGAATTATTGGTGGTTGGGGGGTTCGGGCTCGGGGCGCAAGGGGTGAAGGTTTTCTCCTAGGGCAATGTACCCAGGAAATTCCTTTTCCATTACAGTGTATGAATGGAACAGACCGGGAACATCTCGCTTGAATATTTTCTGCGCATATTTTCTCCAGGTATCCTCCACTCCACGTGGATTATTTCTCCTTTCATCAATGTCGATGTTCTCCCTTTAGCTCGGCGTGATGGGATGGGTTTACAATGCCACCCCGGAGGTTGAAGCTGCGTCGCAGTATCCGGTGATATTGGGCGTGTGCTTGAGTTTGACTATTTTGATGGTGGTGACTGTCTGCTTGCGTTTGTTTATGCGGGCGCAAGCGAGTCGACTTGGAGCTGCAGATTATGTGATGATTATGAGTATGGTGAGTTTGAAGTATTAGCTGTGATGATCGGATAGCGGGGTGCTGACTGAGTGTAGATATTCAGTATCATCTATAGCGGCCTTTGTATTGCTCGTGAGACTGTTTTATACCACCTGGGGATTGTTTACAGACTAATTTCGGTGAATAGAGTCGCGATATGGACTTGGTCTTCCGCTCAAGCTGCGACCAAAGGTAGATCTGGCTACATATACAAAGGTGAGATAGCAAGAAGCTCATCCTCTCTGCTACACCCAAGAGCAAACTAATTATTTTTTTTTCCCAGATTAATTACGCCGGCCGTCCATTCTATCAAATTGGTATCGCCGGGTTCAAAACTTCTCTTTGTCTTAGCTACCTACGACTACTTGAGGGCACCTCAAAAAGCATCTACCGCATAGTCATTTGGATAGTCATCGCATTATCGACCATTGGCCATATTGTGGGAGCTTTGGTATTGATCTTCAGCTGCACACCCGTTAAAAAGGCATGGAAGAAAGATGAACCCGGTTCTTGTCTTCCAGTTGGAGCGACATTTTACGGCCTCGCCATCTTCACAATCATTTGCGACGTCGTAATTATTTTCCTACCCATCCCATTACTTCTCCGCTTGAACATCAAACCTGCGCAAAAAGCAGGCGTGGTTTGTCTTTTCTTATTGGGCCTGTTCACGACAATTTGCTCGATCCTTCGACTCACCCAGATTCACCGTGTTGCATTTGGCGATGGAAATTCCACAATGTTGGTACTTTGGGGAACAATCGAGTTCAATGTGGGGGTATGTCTCTCCTTTCAGGATCATGACACTGGTCTACTCAATATTTACGACTAACCCTTCTAGAACATTGTTACATGCGTGCCATACCTCGCTCCCCTGTTAAAGGGTTATGTCCGCGATTTCCGCTCGAATAGCGGACGCAAATACTATGATAGTCATGGCCGAAGTTACGCCATGGAGACTTGGTCGAAAGATGCACGCTCCCAGCTGCAGTCGCACGCTAGTGCGCCAAAACGCACGCCAAGTGAGGAGCTGATACTGGCCACCCGTGAGCCGTCCCATGGTGGCATTGAGATGACGGTTGAATATCGGGTTTCGAGGGACACGCTTACATCGCCAAAGGATCCTATATGATACACTGGCATACTTGGATGGTTGTACTAGTATCACCAGAGCGTGGCTAGTATCTACTAATAATCAATACCGCTAGTACGAAATGTATATTTGAATCTATGATTAGGTACTCTTGGTACTCTGTATGTAATAAATAATCGGGTCGAAGGATTGATCAACCTGCAAGATTCGGAATGGCCCCCAATCCAATCTGTTGCCAACACTGGTATGAATTTTAGAGTTCTCATTTCTCGAGGAGATACTTTATTGTAGCTTTAAGCTAGTCCAGGGTTCACGCCACGTCTAACTCAATCCATTGACGATTCGGGTCGGGCTTCCGGTTGCACCTCGCGGCCCCAGTCAGTGGGTCATCCGATCTACAAATGATATACAGTGTTGCCTATGAGTTGGATCCACTTAGATTGACTAGCTGCATCCTCCCTAAGGAAGACTGCCTATTAGGATTCATTGACAGGGATTAAGTTGGTGCCCAGACGCCGATCATGGGGCGGCGAAGGGCGCTCGGCGGAGTCCGGCGTGTCTAATTTGCTTCAGGATTGGCCTTGAACGGAGTAGAATTGAGCTAGGTGAGTGAATTAGGTAAATGGAAACGGATTGGCATTCCCAGGCGAAAACCGAGTAGCATCACACTAGAGATAGTTCAGTTATGGACCCTAGAAGAGGACGGTGACAGACATCCTCTTTTAATATAGAGATGCATTAGACGCTTCAGAATTCCACATCGAGCCACGCAAGCGCTGCTAAATTTTCCGTATTGCATGATCCGGTATTATACGAAAGATGGATTTGGATTCTGCGTATTGCATTGTATTCGTAGCGGATTGGGTGCTTACTGCCGCGGTCACCGTGTTCAGGGTAAGACCCCTTGATTGCACTCCTTGTGCCCTGTAAAGCAAACTGCGTGCACGGCTACACAGTGACCCCTTTCGACTTAATGAAGATCCTCATAGTTGGTGCAGGCATTTCAGGCCTCATTCTCGCACAATATCTTCAAAGCAAACAGATTCCCTTTGAAATTTTCGACCGCGACTCTGCCATTGATGCCCGTACTGGTGGCTGGGGATTGACACTACATTGGGCCCTCCCAGCGCTCCGTCATCTATTACCGGATGAATTGGTGCAGCGATTCCCAGAGGCCTTCGTTAATAAAGATGCAGCGGCGCGTGGTGATGTTGGACGATTTCAATTCTTCGATCTCAAATCGGGAGAGGCGTTGTACAACGTTCCTGCGGAGGAGCGCATTAGGGTCAATCGGGGGAGGTTAAGAGAGTTATTGACGACGGGACTGGATGTCAAGGTAGGGCTTTACAATTTGACTAAGGATATACGTGGACGTGTCTGACTGATGGAAATAGTGGGATAAATCACTCCGGTCTATCGATTCGACAGCGGATAGTGTGACTTGCAGCTTCGATGATGGTTCCAGATACGAGGGAAAGTTACTCATCGCTTGTGATGGTGCCCGATCGCGCGCACGAGAGATCTTATACCCAGATGCTGTGATGAATCCTCTACCTGTACAGCTTCTTGGAGCATCCACGCTGTATTCGGCGGCGGAGATGGGTGGTGTTCAGAATATCGACCCGTATATTTTCCAGGGATCACACCCTGATACCGATGTGTTTCTCTTCTTCAGCTGTATGCCCTATCTGCTTCCCATATGGAGTTAACCGACTGATCATGAATAGTCCTGGATACGCCGAGTAACTTTGATGAAAGTAGTCGGGATCGATATCACGTCCAGATTATTGTGTCTTGGGCTGATACGAAGGGAATAAAGGTTCCGGCTTCAAACTCCGATCGCATTGCACTCATGAAGACATTGTCGGAAAATTGGGCGGAGCCATTCAGGTCACTTGTGCAGAAACTGCCTGTTGATGCAGAGGCACGATCCATTCGGATCGAAGACTGGATGTTCCGGCCTGGTCGGGAACATGCATACACTCGAGTCGCACTGATGGGGGACTCAGCGCATACTATGACGATGTGTATGTATAGAATTACCTTGATTCGAATGAGACTGGCTAACTCAAGACGACGCAGTTCGCGGAGAAGGGGCTAATAATGCCATTGTTGATGTCTTGGACTTGGTGAACAGTGTGAACATGGCAGACTCAGAGTATGTCACCGAGATATGGCATAATTCTTCTATGTAATGCTTCCTTGCTGACCCTTTCAGATCTTTTACTCTGGAATCCCTCTCTGCATCTCTGGAAAAGTACGAGCGAGCAATTTTTGCCCGAGTGGAACCGAGTTTTCTCGATTCTCGACAGGCATGCTTAGATGCGCATGAGTTTTCCAAGATTGAAGGTAGTCCATTGGTTTCTGCTAGGTCTCTCAAAAAGAGCTCCGAACCAAGCGGCAATGCGATATAGAATCTTAAACTTGGAAAGGGCAAAATTGAAGGGGCAAAAGATAACCTTGATTTGATGGATATGTTGATAGAAGGGAGGTGAGTTGGAAAGTGATGAAGCAAACGTCGACAACAGTGTAAAACAACTATACACTGTACCGATTGACTCACACATTATTTAGGGTTAGTATCTATTATTAATTCTATAATAAACTAGTAGGCATGATTTTCTCTTCATTCTATGTCTACATCTCGGATCTCCCAGTACTAAAGGTGTGCCGAAGAAGCTTCTAATTGTTATAGAAAAACTACTATCAAGACTCAAAAGAGTTAAGCATATGAATACGTACGTTGTGTATATCTCGCATGCAATGCGCTTATCACGGAATGTCTTTGTAATGTCTATGGTGGCACATTCAGACTCATGCGTGATACCTAACACCCAGCTCATTTTGCTGTCCTATGGCTAACGCCAATTAGGTACTGCTCCAAATGTCATTGTTGGATTCTTTTGGGTAGATATATGAAGTATCTCCAATGTGGCTTGTCTGTCTATTCATCTGCAAATGGTTGCTTGATGCTATCAAGCTCAGTAATATATATCAAGCATTTTGTCCCCTCACGTCACTGCTAGTATATTGCAACATACTATGTTGCAATAAGACTAGTAGTCTTGATAGCCTCTTTACTACTAATTCCCTTGAATTAAGACTTATATTGGCAACTTTCCGTGATGCACCCGACGAAATACTTTCTATCTTTGAACTCCAAGCCATCTATATTAATCCCTTCAATTGATGTCTTTCATCTTTATGTTTCTCTTGATCTGCTCCTATTCACTCAGCTGATTCAATTTTATACTTCGTGTTTATGTTTTGCCCGATTCGGTATGCTCCCTCGGTCTTTCCTTTTTCACCAGTTATGCCTATCCTCGTTCCTTCCTAATCCAGTACTTCCTTACTCGCAATCACCTGACTATCAAATTCGACTTCAACTTCAATTTTCTTCTTCTTCTCTCCTCTTCTTCATTTCTCCTTTCTTCCTTCTCACTCAACGTTATACATCACAGCAACTGCATCATCATCAATTCTACGACATCGATATCTCAACATGTTCACCAATCAATGGCTGAATGACCATTCCGACTTCGTTCCATCATTTGGCCCAAGTCCTCTGCATCGACGCGCGTTGGGAAATCTGCCTCTTAATGCACTCACCATACTCCCTCTTTGTGATTTGCTTCCATTCACTCTACCATCGACTGTCGTGGCCACGAAAATTTCCTGGAGAAGCGACCCAGCCGAGATGATCGCCGTTGTCGACAATGTGTTGGCACCATACATTGTTCCTCCGCAGGGTTGCTGGTTCCGACCTCTTTCATGGGATGCTTTGGAGCAAACAATCTGTTTTTCTCGAACTCATCGCATCGACGATGTCTACTCTGATGGTTTCGGTCCTGGAATGTATGCCTCGGATAATCTTGGATATGCCCTGTCTCTCACCGCACCAGGTGCTGTTCTCATGGTCTTTCACAACATCAGTGAGAGTAATACCGTTGTTCTCGACCTACCTAAAGTGGAATGGTTTCATGTTGTGGATAAATTCTTGAACGTTAGCCCCGACAATGCCGCAGCTGGAGCGATGTCTTTGGATTTCAAGAATTCGGATTTCATTCGCGGTCCTGTGCCACGTCGACTGTCGATGCATGGTCCTCCCGAGAACCAGTTCGAACAGTCGCACATAACTCAAATCTGTGCGAAAAGTCGGAAAGCTTTTGCAATGTTGAACTCTTCGTTGAAGGCTATCATTCTATTCGAGTAGTACTGGGTTTGTTGAACAGTACTTGTGGTGTCATGTCAATGCATTTGATTCACCGACTTTTCTTTGTTCGACTACTCTTGAGTTACAGCTTTATACCTTTCCTGGTTGCCACCCAAGCGCTAGATTATATTTATGTGTGGACCAACCCCTTTCTCTTCAGCGCGTTCTTATGCCCAGTCAATCCGTCAACTTCCATCCGCATTCATCGACGGATTCATACATATCGTTAACCCACTTCCTATAGGCCTTTTATTTTAATTGAAGGACTACCCGGTCAGATTGATACAAATGACTGTCGCACCAATTTTTCTATTTGATATTGTGATATAAAGATACAGCAACCGAATTCCGACAGCAAGCACACACGCACGCACACACAGACCTCAAGTTCACGCCTTTGGCTCAACCTGGCTAACCTGCACACACGTCTTCTCCAAACATGTCTTCTCCAAGTATACCGTCTTCATCCCAAGAAGATTCTGACTCTGACTTTGTAAATAGCTGCGAGACATTAGCCGTCATTCTATGCTCCTCTGACAACACTGAAAGACTCACGCTTGATATCGCTGAACATTGAGAACTTCCCTTTCCACCAAAGCCCTCAATGCCCATCTCATATCCCCAATCAAACTCGCACATCGACTCCGACTAAAGTCTTCCCGAACAACAGCTCGCATCATACTCATACCGGCATCAGCAGCCATTGTGTACGCCGGAACTATCCAGCCTCGTTCGCGGAGCTTTGCAGATACAGTAAACTCGTCAAAGAGGAATCCTTGTTGTGGACCCAATCTGAATGCCACGACCGGAAGACCGTTTCCACCTCCTTGACTCATTATTGTGAAGCCGAGGGTGAAGAGTTGACTGGCGAGATAATCAGCTGTATCAGTTAAGTTGGCCATTATGGCTGTGTATCCTCTTCTTCCGAGCCGGATCATTTGGTAATACTGTGCTATGATATGGGAGGCTGGTTTTGAGAAATTCAAAGTGAAGTTGAGTTGATCTGAGCCGAGGTAGTCGATGTTGAAGATTAGATCGTCTGGTAGGTATGATGATGATTTCCAAAGTGCCCATCCTATTCCGGGGTATACCTGTGGTTATGAGTATAGACTGGTTATAAAGGGAAACGATGAGGACTTACGAGTCCGTATTTGTGTCCTGAGACATTGATCGAAATCACATTCGACAAGGCGAAATCCCATTCTAAACTGGGATTTACGAATGGGGCAACGAAACCACCACTGGCTGCATCAACGTGGACGGGAGTATCCAATCCTCTTTGTACAAGCAAGTCGTTGATCCCCTTAACATCCTCGTATTGTCCGGTATATGTCGTGCCTAGAATGGCGCAGATTCCGATTGTGTTCTCGTCAACAAGATCCACGGCTTGTACTGGGTCAATGACATAGCGTGTAGATGTACAGAGAACGAACTTTTCCTCAATTTCGAAATATCGTGCTGTCTTTTCCCAACATACTTGTACGCCGCTGCTCATGATGATGTTTGGTGAAGACGTGTCTTTGCCCATTGCCTTGCGGGCATTTTGCCAGCGCTTTTTCATGGCGAGAACGGCGAGCATGATTGCTTCTGAAGAGCCGATACATGCTGTTCCGACTGCTGTGACTTGCTCGTTTTCTGTTGGCGAGTGGAAAAGGCTGGCTAAGATGTTGATGCAGCGGTGTTCTATCTCGACAGATTTCGGGTACTCTTCCTGGTCAATGACATTCTTGTTCGAGGATTCGGCGATCAATTTTTCAGCTTCTTCTTCCTGGAAAATGTTAGTAAATTTTCAAGGGTAATATTAATCTGTAGATACCATGTAAGTTGTCACAAAGCTGGCGAGACTGTACTTTGTTAGTTCTCCAGGTTGTTTGACGTATAGAGTGGAGTGGATGTGTACTTTAGCATTGGATTACCATCAAGAACCAGATCATCTTTGATCATACGATACGCGACATCTTTTGGCATTTCCTCTTCCGGGAAATATTGCGATGGCATATCTTGCGAAGCAAACCTTGAGCCATAGACATTAGATGTCCTAGAAGAACCGCGAACATGTTTATAGAGTTGCCCAGACATTGTATAAATCTGCTTAGAATGTGTATTCTCAAAATAATCTGTTCAAGGTTGAATCTTTTCTCCTTTTTATACACAAATCGTTGACTGATTCGCAAGCTTACCCGATAAAATCACTCATACAAGCCCGACAACATGATGAGGCATTTTGGACTGATAGGAGAAAGGGGGCAGAAACTGACCAAAAACAAGTTCTCTTGGTTTATTCGATCTATATTTTCTTCCAATTTTTGGAATGAATTTGAACTTTTGCTGACAGATTTTCTTCTATATGTTATACTTATGTTGAGTTTCTATTCCTGAGTCTGTTCCTTACTATCTTCTTTATCCAAGGTAGATTTTAGCCAAGCTTTCCAGAAGAATTAGAATCATCCCTTCTTGCAAAATTCCCTGCAAGTCCATGCGCAGGTCATCCCTTGATTGAGACATCACGTAGTTCATCGCGCCATTTCCTCGGGCATCGTTCCCCCGAGAGAATGCAATGTCGATCTGTGCGGCGTGAGACTGCGCGGCTTTATCGGCAGAGCAGGGATGATGCCCGATATAGTTTTTGGCCTTGTTGATCGTCAGTTACGAACAGTATTATGTACCTGGAAGTATTCTAGACAAGTTGCAACTGTATAACTTGAGTTTATCGTGCATAGGGAGCAATATTCTCTTCTCGTTGGCAAATAATATATCTATATTGGCGACTTCTACTCGAAATGCGCATTTCTTGCTGCCTTGATGCGCAGGGGTAGGGGGGTGGCGTGGTGGATCGCGATAACAGCCCAAACATCTATCAAATCCAGGGCACATTCCTTGAATACATCAGTTGGAATCATCATTTTGTTGATATTTCTTATGGCTGGTGTGTATTTCCCTCATGTAATTCACGATTTGGTTGCCTCCTCCTAATACATAGAATAAACAGCTCTTTTACGATCGGCTGGTTAGCAGATGATGCTTCATCCTATTTTGGACTTGAGTAGCTTTAATATCGCTGTGACCTTTTTTGGTAAGATATTTCTTCACGTTTACTCGACCATTGATCATTGACTCACTCGACAGGCCTGTTCGTTCTTCTTTATGGATTCATTTCTATTAAAATCAAACAACGATGGTATCTTGGCGAGGCTTGTGAGTATTCCTAATGTTTCCTATTTTTCCACCCCCCACCCTCCCCCCCTATTCCACTCACTATGTAATTGATATCTATGATGTTGGTCTTATATT
>Ga0102593_1000392_pt1 | contig 84558 bp, 93 predicted proteins | sample AraplaCol_mMS_r2_2_FD_76862 | JGI IMG/M metagenome (GOLD analysis project Ga0102593, IMG submission 76862) | Arabidopsis root microbial communities from North Carolina, USA - plate scrape MF_Col_mMS_r2 (SPADES assembly) (version 2) | ecosystem: Host-associated > Plants > Roots > Endosphere...
TTGTATGGCTCGTAAGAGAGACTCCCGAGCCCTCCAGCTCCAGAATGAGCTCACTTTGCGCCGGAAGTCTCCGTGCTCTCCCACTTAAACACAACAGGACAGTACCAAGCGTATCTCGAAGCTGCTCATGGCGTAATTCGCTTAGCATGAACTCTGACTGGCCGTCAACCTTCTATCATGATGAGCATTCATAAGTCTCTGAGTAAAGGTCTGTTCTCTTTTTTTGGTTTTCCAGTTCGTATTGGTTCGAAGGGCCTCCTTGGTAACGGTGCTGGAACATCTTGATGGTGCGGGTAGGCTTTGAAGAAGCTTCGTCAGGGAAGAAAGGCTGTTCATGCGAAGGGAAACTATTGGACAAACCACATCTTTGCTTTTTTTCTTGTGGAGATTGGTGACTATGTGTTTCGTTGTTCAATGAGTGAAGAATCGAAGCCAACGAAATATTTCTGTCTCGAATGATCTCGGTCGCATATCTTCCATGCGAAAATCTCCTTATTAACACCAAACATTCTGAGTGGTGGAATAGCAACATTCTAGGTAATAATACTCGGAATATGAACTACAGAGGGGACTTCGGAGATGTATACACAGTATACGACTCTGTTATGTACCAGCTCTTAAGCCGACCACCCATTTCAATCCTAGAAGAATTCTCATTCCATACTATGGAGTAGATACCACAATGTTTGTAGAAAGTAAAACAAGATCACTCATACTTGTACCGGTGCTGGGACTCACTAACCACGTAGCTCGGTGGCTCAATGAACTATTACCCCAGCGGTGCTAGCTCGGAGATTGGATGACCCCAAACTCGAGAAGTCCATGGCCACTTAACTTAGTAGTCAGGGCTTGTATACGTGATCAAACATATAATACGCCGATAAGTCGTAACTCTTGAGTAGAGCCTGTCGAGAATGACTTCTAAGCAAAATCTAAGAATGCCTTCAGTTGGTGCTGTAGATAACAAAGTTCCAACTTTATTATATGACCCCGAGAAATCAGTTGGCGAGGTTCTATACCTATAGAACCTCGCCAACTGATTAAAAAATCACATGGTGCATAAATATAAGAGACTGCTTCAATTATTATTTACGGGCACATAGGCGTGGCATTGCTGACTGTATCATCGACTTGCTCTCCTATTTTTATTCTGCTCATAATAAACTAATGCAAGAGATTGCTACCTTTAGTCGCAGGCGACTTCGGAATCCACTTTTTAATTCATGAGTTTCTAAAGTTCGAGTGGGATGATTCTGTATCTACTTTGCGGCTTGCTGAGGGGCTGAAACAGGGTCTTTGGCACGATGTAACCAAAAGACCCTTGATATGTTCTCGCTTAAGGCCAAAATGCGATTTCATTTTATATTTGCAGTCGATATTTGTTTCTCATTGATACGCGCTGTTCAATTCGAATTCTGGACGATTTTGTAGTATGTTGCCCTATTCTTCTAAAGAAACCATGTCACGATGACCAATCGATTCGCTGTCGTAGCACTTTTTTTTTTTGCCAGGCTTCACAGAATCATCTTGTTGTTAGCGCCGGATGAACTGATGAAACTAAACTCCACTAAATGCTTACTTGCTTCCAAAAGACCAATCACCTGGGAGCTTTCTCGATATAGTCCGTCTCACTTAATTCCCCGTGCTGTCCCTGGAAACGTACCTAATAAATAGCTTTGTGGAGCTATAGTAGTTGGACTGCAGGGACGAAGGTATAAAATGCAGGACTTGGACATCAAACCTGCCGATCAGAAAGGTATCAGTTGCAATTTCTTGACTGTGTACAGTGTATCACAAACTTTTAGAAATGGCTTTGAGCAAGACGAAGTTATTCCCCCTGGCTTGCCTAGCATTGGCTAGTCCAGTATTTTCACAAAGCGTGGATGGGGCTAAATACGACAACCCAACTGCTGGACCCCCAGCTAGTTATTTTTCTGCTGCCACTACTGTTCCTGTTGCAGCATTGCAGAGCGCAGCTGCAAAAGCCAGTACAGCTGCGAAAGATGCTACTTATCCCATAAATTCCGATAGTGGTGCTAAGCGAGTTACCATTCATAGTGATTGGACTAATTTTAGCGAGGTAAAGCAGTGATTTCTTTCATATGGCTATTGCCTGACACTAATGCTCTATGTTATATTATAGGGTGCAGCATTCGTTTGGGTTGCCGATATGGATGTAGATTGTGATGGCATCGACTACAAATGCAAGGTTGGTATCGCTTTCTTCGACTGATATTCTCATTCAAATCTTAGAGAACAATGCTTATTGTATCGGATAGGGAAATCAAGATGGGCAGTCCCAGACCAACTTTGGTGCTCTTGCGGCATATGAAGTTCCATTTATTGTCATCCCCGATACTTTCGGAACGACTTATCAGAGTGTTCTTCCCGGTAATAATGTTGCTGCAGTGATTTGGTTTGTGAACACAATTCCTGCATTTCGGGGTTGATGTGCTAAGAGTCTAATAGCGGTAACAAAATGTTCTACGGAATTTATGGCGACTCTGATGGTGACGACCCAGAAGTTATTGGCGAAGCTTCTTGGTTAATGGCACGGACTTGTTTCCCCAATGATGACCTCAATGGAAACAATGGCCATGTAAATGCCGATGTGACTTGTAAGTTCAACGATATTACAATAAGTTCAAGATTTAACGCCTATAAAGATATCTTGTTCACTGGCAAGGACGCGGTACTCCCAAGCAGCGCTCTCAACAAGAATTACGTGACCAACTTCAGCACCCTGCGCTCGATGGGAGACAAGCTAATCACTGCACTGGCGAAGAATTTGAGCCTTGGCTCTGGTGGTTCAACGACCACCACATCCTCCGGATCCCAACCTACCGGCTCATGTTCATGGCCTGGTCACTGTGCCGGTAAAGAGGACTCTGTCTCAGTTTGCATATACGCTGCTAACCAATTGACTAATCTAATAGGTGCTTCTTGCTCTACTGGCGATGATTGTTCCGACGATCTGGTCTGCAAGAGCGGCAAATGTAGCTCAGATTCCGACAGCGGTTCAACTTGCTCTTGGATCGGTCACTGTGCGGGTAGGAGAACAATCATCTTGAAGGTGTTTGCTCAAGGGCTGACATTATTTTTGACTAGGCGCGTCTTGCTCTTCTAATGATGACTGTTCGGATGAAAAGTTCTGTTCCAATGGGAAATGCACAAGTTCTTAGGTGCAGGCCGGAGAATTCTATTCAGCCCTGAATAATATGACCTGGAAGGTCATAATCATATTTCAAGCTGAGTGATATTGGTATTTATCTGAAAGTTTCTCAAGTGTCCAATCAATTTGAAGTCCACAAAAGTTTGATGAAGCCCATCTTTGGATTCAAATACCTGGCTATCTGTATAGTTTTTCGTAGAAAATATAAGTAGGTACTCATCACTACTAGTTAGATGCAACTAGCAACTATTGAGGCGCTGTGGTCTGTGTTGTTTTCTCTTGAAATTGACGACTTCAGTGCAGATTCTGTCAGTAAAAGACTCTCGCTGCATTTTGATAATTTCGAGCATCGCCCCATGTAAGACGTCTCTCTATTGTATACTTTGTCCGTATGAAGATTCCAGGCGACCCGCGTTAACAAGTAAAGAGGAAAGCCTTGCAGGATTTCAAACTAGGGTCCCCGAATCTACAAGTTTACCTGACCAGCTTTGTATCTATCTTCAGCGAGCACCTGGGAGATGATTATTTGTCGGATCGACCGAGAGTTTTGAGCTGCGATCGGCTATTTCTGCAAAAGTCGAGTGTAGAGTGAGGCTGTTCGTGTTTGTGGAGCACAGACTCTCTTTGCTTTTTGTTTTCTTGCTTTCAAAATCGGTGAGAATCCTCAGCAGAGCTGAGACTGAGAGGCGCAGTGACTTACATTTCCAGCTGAAGAGACTGAGACGACAGCCCGCTAGAGTTCATACCTTTCATACTTCAGCTGAGTGAACACTAACAATCACCCTGAGTTATCGTGGCGCTAGGGCTTATTCGATCTAGAGGAGGCTGGGCTTCATTCACTTCCTCATCATCAGACTGCGGCACGGTTTTGGATTTGGTCTTGAGATACTAACCAAAACCGAATCAATCTGGTCTGCGGTCTTGATTTGCTAACCAAAACCTGAACGCAAAATCGTGAGGTCTTCAAATGTTAACCAAAAACGCAGCGGTTTTGGTTAGGTTTTCGGTTAACCCCGGTTGGTGCCGCAGTCTACTCATCATGCAGAAGCCACTTGAAAACGTCAATTTGAAGCGACGAGGGCATTTTACACGTCAAGCTGAGCGTATAAAATATAATAACATGTCTATGGATGTGGTCTGAATGAAAAACATATTATATCTGGTCAACTATACTATTTAACGTTCTTTCAGGCTTTTCTAACCACAGTTTTCATCTTTCAGACTCCATTTGGAGGTTGCTAGGCTCTTCTGCAAGACCAATACTCTTTTAATCATTCACAAATGAATTCAACCCAATTCAGCGAGCTCCTCGGAGAAGACTACATTCTTCGACAGAGAAGAGATACCAAACGTGCCCCCATCAGAAAGCGTATTATTATCTGTTGTGATGGTACATGGCAGTCAGCTGTCTCTGGAAAGAGGAATATTCCATCCAATGTCACTCGCCTCTGCCGTTCTTTGAATAGCGTTGGGACAGATGAGAATGGCGAGGAATGGCAGCAAATTGTATGGTATGACTCTGGAGTCGGTACAACTTCTCTTGCTCTAGGTGATGCCATTCAAGGTGCTATTGGAGTTGGGTTGGAAGGAAATGTCATCGAGGCCTACAATTTCTGTGTTCTGAACTATAACCCCGGAGATAAAATCATGTGCTTCGGTTTCTCTCGTGGCGCTTATACTGCTCGAACAATTGCTGGTCTGATATCCGATATTGGAATTTGTCACAAGAGAGATCTCAACAAATTTCCAGATCTTTGGGCTGTTTACAAAAAGCTCGAGCCAGGCAAGCGTTTCCATCGTAGTGAAGAGTGGTTCGATTGGAGGTGGGGGAAAGCAGATGAGAACCAAGGCGCAAAGGGACCGTTCATTTATGAGAAACCTCCGCAGGGTGATTGGGCCCAAGATGGTTCTAGAGAAGTGGAAGTTGTCGGTGTTTATGATACCGTTGGGTCTTTGGGAATCCCAGAGGTATTAGGTGTCAAGTTGCCATCTAGTGATGGCTGGCATAATGTTGGACTTTCGCCTAGTAAGATCACCGATAGAGCATCGATGATAGAAATTCACTAATCCGAAATCTAGATATCAAGAATGCATTCCAGGCGTTGGCTTTGGATGAACATCGGAATGCCTTCTCTCCAGCTGTCTGGTATCTACCCAATGAGACTGCCACTCCAGAAGAAGTTGAAATCAGGAAGCAAGAGGAGGTACTTGCAGAGAAAAATTACTGGAGAATTTTACAGCAAGCGAAAGATCTGAAAGCGTCTGGAAAGGCAACTGACCAGGACGTCAATGACGCTGCCCGTGAAGTGAACAAAGCTGCTAGAGCGTGGAACAAATCATCCCGCAGACGAGTCAAGTTCCAAAATCGACTTGAATTACACCCAAGCCTTAAGCAAGTCTGGTTTCCAGGTTATCATATCAACATTGGCGGAGGCTCCAACGGAACCCTTGAGAACAAGGGGGATATGGAAGAAATGTCCAATATTGTGTTCTCTTGGATGTTGGATCAGATCGACGAGTTTCTATCTGTGGATGAAAGTTTTATCATCAACGAACAGAATGAGCGTGAGAAGAAGTTTCAGGAGTTGAACCAAATACTTGAAAGTTGGGACGCAAAGATTACAGCCCAAGCAACGGAGTCATGGACTGACTGGTTGCGGCGACATGTCAAAACAGCTGCTTCAGTTGTCACACGCCCTCTGAAATCTGTCAAAGAGCCAGCTTACAAAAAGCCCCGTGTATATGAATGGGGACTTGGGGAGCTGGAAGACAGTTTCACTGCGATGTACTGGCTCAATGGATCAAAAAAACGTGCTCCAGGTGAATACGCTATTGCAGAGAATGGGAATCCCCTTGGAGATACATTTGAATTCATTCACCCAGTTGTCAACTTCAGAGTTACACAATTCGAAAAGATGAACCGGGAAGACAAGTCGCATCCTCTTTATAAGCCAATTGACACAAGTCCGCAAATGAGATACTCTCGTCGAAAAGTGGTTGACGCCCAGGGAAATACGCGTTTCGAATATGAAATTGGCTCAGCAAAGCGACCTCTACCTGAATGGAAGCTGGGTGGTCTGGATTCTTATGAACGACTTTCTATTGCAGGAGAGGCAGCTTACGACTACGTGGATGTTCTGGATGAGCAATTGGGAACCGGCGTGCGGACCGTTCGTCGTCCTCCTGGTCCTCGTGACGAGGAATCAACTGAAAAAGTCTTCGGACACCACTTCTTAGGCAAATGACAGCAGAGGGTTTACTCATACTGCAATCAATTTTAATATAGCTTCACCCAGGTAGCTTCATGTCGCCACCATTCTTGGGGTACCTACCGTCCTTAGGTAAGGACTGATTAATTTTGTATTCTAAAGAAACCTATGTTATTCATGCTATTATATCCATGGACTTTAAATTTTTCGACAACAAGCTACACAGGACTCCCTCCTTTTTTGAAAGAATAGCGGCAGTTGTCCTGGCATAGAACGGCAAAGGCTCTGTTACGCACTAAATGCATATTCCGAACTATCTGAATTGATCCCTTCTTCCGGGTCGATCGAGATATAATCTAAGCCGGAGACACAAGCTGTTTGTAATCGCTCTCTTGACGCGTCCTCTATATTAGGATACGTTCTGCCGTACACTACTTTCATAGCAGAGCTGCCTCCTGTGGCTTAACCCAAGAACCTCCGTACACTTTAAAAAAAAATTGGAACATTGACTAAAGTATTCTTCATAGCCGGACCTTGGCAGAAAGGCCACATTGCCTTCGCCTCTTACACAGATCTCTCACCGGCAACCTTTTCGATATACATAGCCATTAGCTCCTCGTTTTGTCTTCTCTTCTCATCTATATCCAACTGCGGCGCAATCCATCCTTCTGAATCAGTATTGAGGCACTCCTCAGTAGGCGCTCTAGCCTCATTCCAAGCTCGATATTCAGCAAATCGGCGTTCATGATTGTCAATTTCTTCTTGCTGAATTAATAGGGACACTCCCCGGAAAATCCAAGCTCTGGCCAACTCTGGAAAATTTCTATTAGACATGCACGAAGAGGAACAATACCCACTTCGGGGACCTCTCCACATCGAGTGAGGAGCTCCCGAAAGACACGGGGCACATCCATAGCATTAGAGGTTGCTCTGTCTTCAAGGTAAATAGAGACTTCATAAGCCTTTGCCAATTTCACCTGAGACCATTCACGTAACGCAATAACTCTGTCTTCTTCAAGTTTGTCAAAATGTTCTCGAAGTTTGGATTGAAATATGCCCTTCACATAATCGTGATTTTGAGGGGGCCTAGGAAACACTGGCCACTGCCCAGGTGGGCCTGGAGAAATGCGGGAAGCACAGACGTTGACTGGAAGTCAATGAGGGAAACAATTCTTGACGGCTCGTCGGGAGATACAAAAATGTTTCCCATATGAAGATTGGTGTGCCACAATGTAGGCTGGCAAATTTCCCGTAGTAATATATTTGAGTCCAAGAGCTTCATCAGGCGCAATGTGATTTCCAAGAGTTGTGTTTGTTGATCGACGGTTCCTTTGTAGAAGGTCAAGTGATTTCGTTGGCCTCCACTTGATATTTGAAACAATTCTCGCTGGCAATAGATGACCCGAAGCTTGAAAGTGTATCCCCTAAGGAGAATATAGCATATATAATATTATGTAGCGGAGGTGACGTACAAGGCCCTCGGTTGAACTCCCGAGCCATATCAAGATCGAATGCACGATCGCAAGAAGGCCCAATCTGGAATGACTTGGAAGGATCAATGTCATTGTCTAGGGGGCGAGTAGACCCTCTTGTACCTGTCTGAAGGTACAACCCTCCGTAAGCAGGGAACTGTATTGCTGATGGCTGAGCCGAAACATTCATTGATAGAAGTGCAGATACCATATTCTAGAACCCCCCACTTCACCAGCTGTTGTCAACGAAGGTGGTCCAGCTATACTGCAGGGAATTCTTGCTACCACTTCTGTTCCATCTGCTTTCCACATCAAGAAAGCTTTGCTGAAGCCACCTTCCATTTTTTCAATAGCAATGATCTGGCTTGTATCCCCTCCGGCCGTTACGGCAATTTTGCAAAGTGCATCCACATCGAATTGAACATATCGTCGGCCACGCCGAAATTCTTCGTCAACAAGAAAATGGCCATTTGTGTATGCGAAAAGGTCCTTGTGGGTGATAGGTCCTAGTGGCAATCTTCCCAATATACTTCTTCTCTTACCTCGGCAAGTTATCGACACAGGAGCTTCCGGCATATTAAAGGCAAATTTCGAGATTTGCCGGATGGTTGATAGCATGCGTATGCTTGATTTGTAATGTTTCGCGGGTGAGGATGTGTGTACAGGAAAGTTATCTTGACTGGAATATAGCGCCTTGATATCGGAAGGGGCTGGTAGTTGTTCAGCCGCCTCTTACCAGACCGTTGACCGACTCTGACCCAAAGATCGATGTCCAAAACTAGTACAATGGATTAGAGTGTTGGCGGCAAGATTATGACTTCCATTGACCGGCGAGGATTCAGTTTCAAATTTTTCGCAGAGAGCAGGTCACACTGAGTCCAAATTGTCAATCATGACCATCACAGAACCTGTCGAGTCGGTCCAATCAAGGGGCTTTTTCGCCTTTTGAGACCAGATGCTTGGAGAATATCGGAGCATCCCCGCAACCTCAAAGCGACTATCCGCAGCTGGACTACAGATATATGGTCATGAGGTCCTTTATAGTGGCTTCTCATCCCCGGAGCTTAGTGCGAAGAAAGCTTCACTGTCCTTGATCGCACTTTAATTTAGAGCTGCATTGACGCACCCGCCGACAATCTTGCGCCTCGAGTCCGCGAACTCATGCTCACTCAACATGCTGAGGGTGACGAGGCCCACCATGGAATAATATGTGATATTGCTGTTACTCGGGAAATTTATCCTACCATCTACAACGTTTATATCGGGTACCCAGTCCACTGGGTTCTTCGCATCTGATATCACCCTTCTGTCTACAAGATGAGCCAACACAATCACGCTTTTCTTCGAGAAGCCTCCGACTCAAGCCTTCGTCCCGGGTTTGAGCCCAAGCATTTTGTTAGTCTGCCCACAACCCGCAGTCAGACCGACATCTACATTATCGAACCACCCAGGGGACTCGCATCAACGGCCGATGGTCTCGATCTGACGCAAATGCGACCACCTGTGCAAGAATTTGTCGCCGATATCCGCCACTTTCGTGCTGGAGTGCCCTATTATGTAATTCTCAAGACTGTAGATCACATTACACATGATTCTCTGCGGGATGCAATGGCTGGCGCGAGGTTGGCCACCTCGATTCAACGCTTGCCAAATATGACCAATCGAGTCGAATTTCATATCTACGTACTTGAACAAAACTTTCGTGAGAAATTTGTACTTGCAAATCTCAAAATGCCTCTGTATATGCCACTATATCCTATCCCGAATTTTCGGGCTTCCTCTTTCAGACAACCTCTGTTTTGTTACCGTGCCAAATATACCCCAATACGGCAGCGTAAAAAGGAAGTATTCTCCTCAAATCTCCATGTAGTATTCTGAATATCCGATATGGAGTCGCGGTGAGTCACGGTGAGTCACGGGATAGTTCTTGTTACTTTGCGTCAGTATTGCATGCATACCTAATGTACTTGATAGATCTCTTTTGAGTGTCCTCCGTAATAGAATAATCTTGTATGATGCTGGTTATTTTTTCTAGAAGATCTGAGATAAGAGTAATAGTCCTGCAGGCGGCTCAAATTGGTGAAACTACTACACTTGATGCATGTGCCTAAGCATGTACCCATGTAGTTACTACTGGAACAAACCAGGGCAACTCTACGGGAATACTCCTGGCCATCGCTTATTTTAGGGATTCGTCCTTATTAGTCTGGGAGATATACTACGTCAGCCCTTCCAATTCCCACGAAATGACTGGTGAATGACATCGATAGTCGAAATGGATCTGACACATGCCAACATACCTACCGCTAGATATTTTGAAAAGATTTCTTAATTTAGATGATCTGATCTGATCTGTCGGCATTGGGTCGAGACAATGGCGTTGATGTCCAATAATTGGAGAGGCTGGGGAGTATCCACTTCTGCCTGACGTACCCTGCCACCGATTCCCTTTTGACGTTGTGCCAACCCGGGGATCCAATTTGAAGAACACCTACTCTTGAATTCAATCCAGAAATGGCCTGGTCATACAGTAAGTGATCGAGATAGCCTTTTTCTATCTTGCGTTCTCGACCTTTTCCATCAACAGCATACATAGCCCGTAGTCTGTATAGATCGACCCCACACAACGTGGCGCGGGACCCCACTTCACTCCCGGGATCGACCAATGATATCTCTTGGGATTGACGGATCTGCAAATTAGGAAGCTGCGAAACAGAGGAGGCTGGATAGCACTTTCCCGTACAAGAGACAAGATCGCACCTGCCTCGTTGCGGTGTTGTCATTTCTTGGCCGTCTTCTTTTTCTCCTTTTTCTTGTCTTCTTTCTCTTCTTCTTCCACCTCTTCCCATTACTTTGCTTCTCTCTTACTGTCACATTCTCACTCGTCTGATATCGGTAGCTACTCATCGTATAATTTTGCCCACCATGAAGATCACTCTTGGTGCGGCTCTTGCGCTGCTTTCTTCCTCCGCCATGGTTTCTGCACAGACTTATACCAACTGTAATCCACTTCAGAAAAGTAAGTCATGAAATAAGATCCCTGCCTTCGATGCTGTTACTGACAAAAGGTAGCTTGCCCTGCGGACCCTGCGCTCGGAAAAGCAGACCAAAAATTTGATTTCTCGTCCGGGTCTTCTTCGGAATTCACAGCTTCCGGCAGTGTTACATACGATGACACCAATGGAGCGACTTTCACCGTCGCCAAGCAAGGCGATGGGCCGCTTATTCAGTCCAACTGGTACATCATGTTCGGGCGCGTTGAATTCGCAATCAAGGCTGCACCTGGAACTGGTATCGTGAGCAGTGCTGTTCTGCAATCCGATGATTTGGACGAAATTGATTGGGAGTGGCTTGGGGGCAAAAGCTCTCAGGTTCAGACCAATTACTTCGGCAAGGGCGATACCAGCAGCTATAACCGTGGCGCCTTCCACGATAACCCCGGAGGACAGGACAGCTTTCACACTTACTCAATTGACTGGTCAAGCACTCAGATCATCTGGGCCATTGATGGCAAGACCGTTCGTGTTCTCACTCCTGATACTGCCGACGCGAATCAATACCCACAGACTCCCATGATGGTGAAGGTGGGAGTTTGGGCCGGTGGTGACTCCAACAACGCACAAGGAACTATTGGTAAGCTAAAAGCTCTATAAATGTATTATGGGATTCATATGCTAAACTGAACGATAGATTGGGCTGGTGGTGAGACCGACTACAGCAGCGGGCCTTACAACATGTACTTAAAGTCCATGACTGTCACCGACTACTCCACTGGAAACTCCTACAGCTACGGAGACAAGACTGGAGACTGGACATCTATCTCGGCAGATGGTGGCAAAGTTAATGGTAACAGTGCTGATGAGCCCACATCCACCGAATCTGCGCCTGCGATTACGGCGACTGTTGAGAGCATTCCCGTTCCTTGGAGCGGGACTCATAAAGAAACCTCAAGCTGGGTTACCCCTAACGTCTGGCCCTGGGTTGCAACAGATGAACCATCCTCTACAGGGGCCCACACAAGCAAGTGGGAATCTCGTTCCAACCATATCCAACCGCCCAGCGGGGGATCCGTCAGTGAGCACTCCCCCGCACCCACAAGTACCCCCATGGATTCGATCACTAAGACCGGAATTTCTCCATCGCAGTCTACCTTCCTCTCTACGTCAGTGCACTCGGTTTCTTCGCCGGCTGTCTTTTCCCCTTCTGGGCTTAAGAGCTCAACGAAGCAGATTAGTCGACACACTAGCAAAACTACCACGACGAAGAAGAACCGGACTCGAACCGCTGAAACTGAAGAGGCTACTTCCACGACAACAACGAAGAATCCTCACGCCGCTCCTTCGGCCAACGCTGCAAACAGTCAATACCAGCTGCCGACAAATTGGAGTATTTTCTGCGCAATTGTCGGAGGTGTACTTTTCGGTGGTACCGTCCTGTTGCTCTGAACTACTTCTATGATGATGATTATTATCATCTGTATTATTACCACGATTCGATGCAAGATACACGGTGTTGATGACTTTTTACCGACATTCGGCCTATCACGGTCACTGCATAATGGCGTTTACGGCTATTGGAAACTTTCTTGTTGATGTTTTATTTTTATGTTCATAGATGGTCACGAATTCCAACATTGGAAGCAAGAAAACTGCTTCGTATTACCCACACACGTCATGATTTTTTTTAAAGTATCTGACCAATAGGATTTGTAAGATTCTCATAAGAAACTGTGTTCCGGTCATGTGGCCAAAAGGTTCTTGTGCATTGGCGTGTCTGTTCTCTCGAACCATGCAGCCCCAATGCAAAGTCAGCGTGACGGGGAAACAGATGCGCATTAAAATGCATGAAACCTTGTTTATATAATTATGATTTACAGAACGAGAGAACTTGGCTTACTTTCCTATCTTTGCCGTGGGATATTTACTCTAGCACGGGACTACTCCCCATCAATCATCATAATGGATGTAGGGGTGGTATCAGTCTAATTTCTTATAGGTCCAATAAATCGAATGCCATTGTGGCCCACCAGCTGGATGAGTTGCTTTGTTGTTTTTCTCATCCTATCATAGAACGTTGTTGTGATTGTGATGACTTATGGTGGCATTTAGCATGCTCTCTTGTCTGCATCACAGTGTTCCTTTTTCTACGTATGCCCTACAACTTAATCGAATCAATACGTCATATTTTTTATGCTATCCTATTTTATGCGACTTTTATTCCTGTCAAACAGGGCTAGTAAAAACTACCTCCTCTCCACGCAAAATCCCAAATATCCGATGAAGTCCCATGCACGGAGTATTGATCGGGCTCTCCAACCCCGTGTATAGGAAAACATCATACAGCCAACCCCCAAAAGTGCACCCTAGAAATGGGGCAACCATAGGTACCTTATGCAGTCAGTTTATGGTATGAGGCTACGCATAGTACTTAGTGGCTTTGGGTGAGCCATAAAGGTGTAACATGTGAAACGTACCCAGAAGTAATAGCTACCAGCAGCCCATACTTCGTGACCATATCCTAGCATGTAGGATACAAGCCTTGGTCCGAAGTCCCGGGCGAGGTTGATTGCATACCCAGTTTCCCAGCCAAAACAAGCACCTATACCGAAGATGACGAAAAACAGAGCCAGCGGCGTTAGGGGGCCTGCACCCATATTCTTATCGTCTTTGAGTGCAAATATCATGAACATTAAAACGGCGCTGGCGAGGAACTCGGAAAAGAATTGGCCAGTCTTCGTCATGAATTCAGCAGGGTATGTACAGAAGATTCCTGCTGTTGCCGTGTTCGAGTACCCTGGAACTGTTCGAATATCAGGGCCCCCTTCGAAGATATCGATGGCTAACTTGTAATTTCCGTATACAATAGCAGCTCCGCACATAGCGCCAAGAATTTGAGAGATAGCGTAGACAGGGAACTTGCGCCAGGGAAACCTGCGAAAGACACAATTCGCGAATGTTACAGCTGGGTTTATGTGAGCACCTGAGGCTCCACTGACATAAACTCCGAGCATAACCCCTAAACTGGTATCTTGTCAGATGGGCATTATCTTGGAGAGACTTTAGATGATAGCATACCCCCATCCCCAAGATATCGATTGGTAGTCACCCTTTTGCCCGTGGCTAAGAAGAACTTGCGCAACAACGCCATCTCCAAACAGAATCAGAATCATAGTACCGAAGAATTCAGAGAAGGCCTCTCGGAAGTACGCCCTGTATCTGTACCATTGCAGATCTTCTTGCCCCTTTGGTACTTGGACTCCGCTAGAGATATCGGGGGTAGATGGTTCATGGCTGCTCAGATATAGAGAAGTAGATCCACTATCCTGGTTTGCGATGAGACCAATCTCTTTGGTAGTCGACATGGAAACTATGGTTCCTGCTGTCCAAGAACCCATGGATCCGGATACTGATAGAGAAGCTGACTTTGAGTTGGTAGATATCAAAAGCCCTCGGCAAGTACTAATAATGGATGGCGTGGTAATCCAACGATATATCAGCGAATCCTGACCAAGCATAATCGTGTAACGTCTGCAACTCAACCTTGACCGGATTTCTCGTAATCTGGCTCTATTGGATGGCGCAGGGCCCTCGAAGCAAAGACAAATTTTGTCTACCTCCAACTTTGACCGCGTGAATATTGTAGCAGGGATGGTGAGGACGCTCTGGTCCAACTGTTGCAAAGTAGGGGGAAGAAGCCGACGCCAATGTGGACCGATACTTTCACATCAGCCATTGCACACACCTGCCGGCCATGCTGCTTTTCATCTTTCCCAGACCGATTATTGCAGAGTAGGTGAGTTGTGACAGCGCACATCTGGGCCTTATGCCCAAGACCGAATCCGAAGCCCGTTTGTAGCAACAGTAGCCGTTTGGTTTTGGTGGACGGAAGAGACCGGCCCAATTCGAGCTGTTACTATTCTGATAAATTGAGGATTCCAAAACTCTTCCCTTTTCCCCATTGGTCTCATCTGAAAGGGAATAAAAACAGACTTGCCTGTCTTTTGGCGTGGCAAGGTTAGGGTGACACCGCCATATTGGCAGCGTCATTGTACGCGAAGAAGCATGATGTACCTGGCGTTTCTGTCAATTCGGAGGTGGAGATGACTAGCATATTTGAAATTGAAGCCACGGAGAATATTCTATTGCTTCTGTTACTCACGTTCACCAATTTGGGGAAATGAAGGCCACACGGGCCCAATTGTAATTTTCTAGAAGGTTGACTTGTGCTACCACCAGCACCAGGAGGATATCTTGAATTTCCGAAAATTGAGAAGAAGACGGTGAGCAAGAAATTTGACAAATCCAATAGCGGAAACCTGCTCCTAGTCCAGATTCCTGCGGAAATTCACTTGAGTCAAGTTCTGTGCTTGTCTCTGCACACGAAATCCGCTTTTCTGGACGTGTCGGTACTTCGAACTGCCTGTCCACGGATTTGACATTTGGTCACTTCACTAAATATGCATCATGTTGTATACTGCGTCAACGGTGACATTTGGCGCACTCTGTGAATGGTTACGATGAAAATAATACCACCCCCTGCGCAACGCCCGTGTGATACCTTAACGCATGTCCTGTGAGATGTCGTTACTGGGATGGCCCAGCCTCGGGGGTGGTTCGTGCAGCTAATAACCATGAGAGATAACGAGGAGTATTTTTCTTTGCAATAGCGCGGTTATTACGACATGGTTAGCAAAATCGTAATTTGGATTTCGGTCAGCGTTGGAATCCGGGCTGAGCAGGCAGTGAGGACCACATCTCGAATGATACCTGAAAGAACGAGGACTTAGGGCTTGTCTACTTTGTATTCATAGCTCTGGAAACGTGAAGTCATCTCTTTCCCCGCACTACCGAAGGTACTTATGACTTTTTATGACTTACGCCAACCAACGGCATGGGGTCAAAAGTGGGTTCTTTATTTTCCCCGGATCGTCGCTGTCGGTTGGTGGAGCCTTTTGGCTGCATTTCAATATAGTGGATCTGCCATCGTGGATCATCAATACGTATTAGTATCAGCACCAGCAGTACAGATGTCATTCTCTCATGTAAGGATGACAGGAGCTATGAGAATCTAACTGCATGCCCTCGAGGCTGATGCATCGAATTGCACTGCGTCACACGAGACCCCTGATCAAGACTAACCTCCGCCGCTCAAGCCGCGGTTTATGCTCTAGTCGTCTTGGTTATAGCCAGGGGATTGTTCTATTGGATTATTCCCGCCAATCTACATTGTCAGAGCCTAGTATAACCCCCACTTGAGCACCGCGCAACTCTTTCACCCCGCGCGCGGGAGAATGTCAAGTTGTGTCACCGTGGAGAGGCGGTGGTTATTTAACGAGTCGCTTGCTCTTTTCCTTCTTATACCTGAGCCTTGTCACCCGGAGTCGTTTTCGGGATACCTAGAGCAATATAATAGTAACCCAGCATCGGGAAATGCCGTTGACCATGGAGCCCTCGGATAACGTCTTCGTTGGCTCGATCGACCAAGGCACGACGAGCACTCGATTTCTGATCTTCAATCGAGATGGAGAGCCCGTTGCGTCCCATCAGGTGGAATTTACCCAGATCTATCCTCAGCCGGGGTAAGTGAATACGATAGAGCTTTTTCTCTCGTCTCCTAATGAGCCAAGATGGAGGACCTTTTTGTGCTGATACTTCTTCAGTTGGCACGAACACGACCCTCTCGAACTTGTCTCGTCTGTAGAAACCTGTATCTACCACGCAGTCCAGAAATTTGAAGAACAAGGTTACTCTCGAACGAGCATCAGATGTGTCGGTATCACAAATCAGCGCGAAACCACCGTCGTCTGGGACCACGAGACTGGCGAGCCTCTTTACAATGCAATTGTCTGGACAGACACGCGATCTCAGGGCATAGTCAACGATCTCAAGCAAAGACCAGACGCGTCAAAATTACAAGCCATCTGCGGTCTCCCGCTCTCAACCTATTCCTCTGCTACTAAGCTGCTATGGATGCTTCTACATGTTCCAAAGGTTAAGGAAGCTTTCGATCGAGGTACTCTCGCGTTTGGCACCGTCGATTCCTGGCTTACTTGCCGTTTGAACGGCGTCGATGCCAATGTTTTTGTCTCGGATTCGACAAACGCTTCCCGTACCATGTTCATGAATCTTCATTCTCTAGATTACGATGACTTTCTGCTGGATTTCTTCGGCATCAAAGGTAAAATTCATCTGCCTGTCATCGTGCCATCGTCCGATCCCACTGCATATGGCTGTTTTGCGTCTGGTGCACTAGAGGGCGTTCCTATCATGGGGTGTCTTGGGGATCAATCCTCTGCGTTGGTTGGCCAGAAAGGGTTCTCCGCTGGTATGGCGAAGAACACATACGGGACTGGCTGCTTCCTGCTTTACAACGTCGGCGACAAACCTGTTATTTCTAAACATGGCTTACTGGCCACGGTAGCATACAATTTCGGAGGAAAAGCCGTTTATGCCTTGGAGGGAAGTATTGCCGTAGCTGGGTCAGGAGTGAAGTTTCTACAGAACAATATGTCCTTTTTCCAGGAATCCAGGGAGATCAACGATATTGCTCTCTCAGTGGAAGACAATGGTGGTTGTGTATTCGTCACAGCTTTCAGTGGGCTTTTTGCCCCATATTGGATCGACGATGCCAAAGGAACCATCTGTAAGCCATGCCCTGGGAATTTTAAGCCCCCATGATACGTCTTAACAGTATGCCATGCTACAGTTGGTATCACCCAATACACACAAAAGGGTCATATTGCCCGTGCGACTCTCGAAGCGACCTGTTACCAAACAAAAGCTATACTGGACGCCATGGAGAAGGACAGCGGCAAAGCTCTCTCGGAGCTCGCAGTCGATGGGGGAATGAGCAACTCAGATTTGACTATGCAGGTTTGTTGTGTCCTCGCTCGACTTATGGAAATGAAAGTTAGGACAAGTATAATTCTAACTTTCGGCTTCTTATAGACCCAGGCAGATCTTATATCTATACCCGTATATCGCCCACAAATGCGCGAAACCACAGCCTTAGGCGCAGCAATAGCAGCAGGTCTCGCTGCCGGCGTATGGCACAACTTTGCTGAGCTACGAGACATTAATCGTGCAGGTGGTGCAGTTTTCGAGCCGCAGATCACGCGCGAAGACAGTGCAACTAAGTTTTCCGAATGGGAGAAGGCTGTACAGATGAGTCGAGGTTGGATTGGGGCTGGCAATGTGGAAAGGTCATCGAATGGTGTACATCCAGGAAGGAATGCAACGGCTGTCCGCTCAAATGAGAATCGCGACTTACCAACATCAAAACCGGCATTGTCGCAGACTGCACCCCCTTTGATATCAGAGATTATTTCCGAGGGGTACGTCGGCAATACAATGAAAACTAAGGCCCCGGCATACGAGGGCGAGCAGGAATTCTCAACTATTAAGTCCCCGATCTTCAGTATCTCGAGTGATCTTGATGATGCGGACGAAGAAGATCTTTTCCTGGAGTTGAGGAAAATGGAGATTTTGCAGAAGATCAAAAATCTCAGAAGGATGAAGCTCAACTATTTCTAAGGGGGCTTTTCCGAGGTTGGGGCTTTCTACTATGGACCTGTCGCATTCAGTCAACGGGCTGTGGGAATACTAAACGATAGACAGGGCTATCCTAGATCATAAAATTGTATTCCGCTTTCTTTTTTATCGGACTTGCAAGAAAGCCAATCTGCATTCCTTTCCAGTATGAACAAAGCTGTGGTCGTATATCATAAGTGTACATGACAACAAATAGTAGTAAGCCCCCCTTGTCACCAGCTTCGAACTGATGAACATTCGATATATTCCCGATGATCTGAATAGTAAGAACAGCCAAAGAGTCTCATTCAAAAACCAAACCCGGCCTACTCCTTCAGAGAGCTTCGCGCGTAGACCTCTCCCTCTTTCACGAACACGCAGTTCAACTCCGATCCCGGGCTGAGGGTGACCTCGAATCGCAGAACTGGATCCTCAACCTTATCCTTTCCACTTACCGGCAACGCGATAATACGTTCATAAGCTTGCAAAATTCGGATAATAGTGTATCCCATCTCGATAGTAGCAAATTGCTGTCCAATACAGATGCGAGGCCCACCATTGAAAGGAATGAACTGCCATGGACGCGGTGACCAACCAGAGACCCAGCGGTCTGGAATCCACTTTGCAGGATCGAAGTAATTCTTGGAACCCGGGGCATCGTACAGATCCGGGTCACGCTGCATCAACATCGTCGAGTAGATTACCCGCGAATTCGCGCGGACGCCGACAGGATCACGACCGTCGGGTCCACCACCGCGTGGCAGTGTTGTATTGTGCAGGGAGTAGCGTACATTGAAGGGAACAACAGGGTAAACGCGCATTGTTTCGTTGATGACAGCATTGAGATACTTCATCTCCTTCAGGTCTGTGTAGCTAGGTTTCTGACCGGAAGCACCGACTCCCAGACGGTTGCGGATTTCCTCACGAAGTTTGGCGACAACTTCTGGATTGCGGGAGAGTTCGAAAAGACAGAATGAGAGTGTTCCGGCTGTGGTATCACGACCGGCGAGAAGGACGGCGACGAGTTGGTCTCGTAACACTTGTCTGTCACGGGTAAAACGAGCCAACGCATCGAGGAAAGTCTCACGCTTGGAAAGCTTATGTTCGAGTTCGTCAGAGGAGAGCGAGAGGACTGTTTCGATATATGGTTGTATAAACTCGTCCATGATTTTCAGATTGCGACGAAATTCAGTCCGAGACATTGCGAAGCTGAAGACTCTATTGCATTTTGAATTGATATCAGCGGATTAACCGGTACAAGTTTCGTTGTATTAATTTTACGGAGCATTGGTCGTGGCATTTCCAAGCATTGCAAATAATCGAGATGACTTACCCAAATCGGAAAAGCTCAGCCTGGCGCTGTTGCACATATCTGAAGGCCTCTGCAAATCGGGTCGCAGGATTTTCTAGACTGTCTGTGCCTTGACCAAGTAAGTAGTCCGTCGCAGCGTCGAGGGTATACCGAAAGAAGAGAGATCCAACATCAACCACACGGCTTCCATTGGGTGAAGTGCTGCCTCCAAGCAGTGGGATGAGTTTTTGGACATGTTTCTCGAAGACCTCTGTGTCTACGATGCGCTCACGGGAAAACATGGGACGGATGAGCTGGCGCGATCGAGACCAGAGTTCGCCATCTGTAGCGAAAATGCTATCTCCAAGGAACTCCTTCCAATCACGATGGAAGGGCTCACCTTTGCCATAGTCGGCAAATTGACCAGTCAAGAGAGCTTTGATATTCTCTGGATCTTTTGTCAAGACTACACGAGTCGATATTCCAGCATCGAGCTCAGCAGTCTTGCAGTTTGCCTCGCCCCCTGCAGCAGTGATTGATTTGGCCCAAAATTCGATGTCCTGGTGAGCCAGATTTGCTATGTGTCCCTTGTAAATGAAGTCGAGAGCTTCAGAAAGCGGTCAATTTTCATGTTTAATACGTTCACTCCCCGAATCACATACCATATGGGAGCTGAAATGATATCTTGGGAGCACGAGAACCCAGGCGAGAGATCTCAGCGGAGACTTGTAGTTTTCGGAAGACGAGAACAGACACGAATACTGCAAAAGTCCACAATAAGGCCTTTCCAGGCGTCATGCCCGCCAGGACTTCCTCGATCATATTGAATGATAATGACCCTCGTCACCCTGGCTGTCCTAAAAGGGGCTGGCCTTTTGCTTGGCGGGCTTCTTGGGAACTAGAGACACGTGTAGTCACTAAGTTTTTGATAAAATCCCCAACGTCAGTCGTTGTAGGAGGAAATCCTCTGCTATTTCACAAAATATAATGATCACTCTGAAATAGTGTAGGTGGACACCACCGAGCCTTTCACACGAGGGCGTTTATCAATCGGCATGGCATTGCTCCAGTTCCCCAGAACATAGAGGGGGGACTCCACTAGATCGCCTCGCCCTATAACAGCGATGTGATATCTCCCTTCACAGCCAAAATACGGTGGCCTCTTCGAGGTATTCTTGCGAGGTGCTTGCGAGCCCCTCTGGATGACTTCATTTGGTAGGGCCAATGCCGTCCCATGCGCTAGTTCCCCCCGTCAATGCGTCGCTTCATACTGGCCATTGCATCAGCCATTTGGATTCATTGGTCTCTAGCTCAATTATAGTCTTGGTGTGGGTCCATTACGGGGTGATTCTCTCCTCGGAGATCTCGTGAATAATCCAGCAATCCGGGGAAAGTATATCTTGGCTTTGTCCGGGTCCGTGTGGAATGGGGGGAGGAAGTGGAGAAGACCTCGGCTACCCGGTTTCACATGGTGATTATTTCGGCGAAAAGATCAGTGATATTGCTTTTTTATCTGAGGATTCCAAGAATCAGGTCGTTTATGCAGGCTAGTCCCTTGTTCATCGTGCAATATGCAGCCTGCTGTTGTGCATTGCCGGAATTATGCCGGATACTAGCAACGACCGTGGCGGTTTCCAGGTCGATCAAAAGACATGCATCTGACTAGTAGGTACTAGTCCTGTGGACATCTTTCTGTGAAACAATGAGAATGTGGTGATCATACGAGGGGAGGGATAATGAGTTTAGCCAGTCCAGCCTACTGTGGAGTTATAGATCACCGCAGTCCTGAAGTTTCGGGTTCATCAAAAGTTCAACTTGCAGATTGGACGTAGGTTAAATGCACCTTTGATAGTAACCCCACATTCAAAGGGTACTGGATTGGAATCCAAACCCTTGATTTATGTATCCGAGCGCTCAGCCTTCAATAGTTGATGAGGCTGAGGAGTATTTCGAACTTGACGTTAGGACTTTTCATACTGTTGTTGTTCAAGATTCGAAGACCACACGCTTAGGGACTGTGACTCAGGCCCATGAGGTCTCCTACCACCACCTCTCGTTATACTCCTAACTAGTAAATAGTACATAGCAACCTTCCAAGGTTCTATGTAAACTTGGAAATACTAATGTGCCCATCCTGGTGAGATGGCAGGTAGGCACTGTGAAGTTCAAGTTGAGCTTGCACTTGAAGTAGCCATAGGCAGAAATACAATATATTGTATTTCTGCATAGTGTATGGGCATACTCTATGCATTACTAATGACACTACTACTGTACTACTAATTGCAATCCTACTAGGATTGCAATCTGTTAGACAGATCGGGTTCATTCATTACCATTGTAGACTAAACCTGGTATCAAGCTATCACCCATACTTTTGTCATTATTTATAGAATTCCTTTCTCAGCTTTGAAGTATGAAACACCTGATCAATGCTCTTTGGAGATCTATCCGCAGGGCTCATTGAAGGTCTCGAAATGCTCTTTGGAGTTTCAAGCGGCAAAGCAAGCCACACCGCCGCTTTCCCCTTTTCGGCCATGTTATGTTTGCACTGTTTAGTAATGTCACGTGGTGTAACCCGATCGCATTTCCATTTTCGTTCTTCGGAAGCTTTCATTATCGCGTCAACTTCTAACGAAGATCTGAATCTCATCTGATCCAGATAATCTACCGGGCACACTCATTTCACATATATCTCAGCGCATTTTACCTTCTGTTCAAGAGAACCTTCCACTTATACTTTGCGCAAAACCAGTCGGAGAATCACCTTAGTCTTGGTGGCGCAAAGCATCGGCCGTCGTTGATACGCCCCAACCAATTCTTCCTCTCTCTCCTCCTCCGTTCTCTTCCTCCAGTCAATATGGATACTCTTCCACAAATCACTCAGGACTCCCCGCTCGCCGCAGCTGTCGCCAATGTCATTCAGCCGAAGTTGATCGAGATGGGTTGGAGTACAGATGATGGCCAAGAGTCTGCTCTCATCGAATATATCGTACTCATGCTCATCAATGGCAAATCACAAGAACAGCTTGCGAACGAGCTCTCAAACGACTTTCTCGGCTTAGACGAAGGCGATACACAAGCACTTGAATTCTCAAATTGGCTTTTCGGTCAGGTTCAAATCTTGAACCAACAGATCAATGGAGGACCTGTGGCAGGATCAAACGGCGCTGTTCCAGGTCAGCAAGATCCCTCCGCGTCGGGTTTGAACCCCGAAGCGCCAGGATTTCAAGTAAATGGTGATGCAGAGATGGGCGATGCCGGTGACTCAGTGTAAGTTCAATCCCCAGGTGTGAAATACCTGCCACAAGCTGACCACCGTTCTTTTTCTATTCAATAGACCTACCGGGCCGAAGGCTATGCGCAATGGACGGGGTGGCAGAGGTAGAATGCTCAATCAGATCAACCGCAGTTTGGATCGGGGCGACTCGGCCCTTCACCGCGTCCATGGCCATCAAGGAAATGGCCGCATCGGTAACCACGGCCGAGGCCAAATGAAGGGTGGTAGAAATAATATGGGCCGTGGTGGTCGTCAGATGGGCGGTAATATGGGCATTCAAGGCAACATGATGACTCCTGAGAATCAGATGCAGCTTATGCAGATGCTGGAACAACAAGCACAAATGATGTCCCAGCTTATGCCCGGCTTTGTTCCCCCAGCAGTCAACCCGGCTTTCCAGAATGGCCAGCAAAGCCGCTCTCTATTCGACCGTGTCCAGCGTGGTCAGCGGGGTGGCGGTCAATTCAATAAGCGCGGCCAAAATCAGCGGAACAAAGGTGGAGAGTCTGCCGACGTTGAAATGGATACAGGGATGGATAGTGCGCAAGGTGAGGCTGAAGGCGTCTGCCGTTTCAACATTCGATGCACACGCTCGGATTGCCAATTCGCACACCAGTCTCCTGCCGCGCCCGAAGGTACCTCTATCGACGTCTCCGATAAATGCTCATTTGGAGCTGCTTGCAAGAACCGAAAATGTACCGGAAGCCACCCATCACCAGCAGTTCGAAGTGCCCACCAGGCCGAAGAGATGTGCCGATTCTTCCCTCACTGCACCAACCCGCATTGTCACTTTAAGCACCCCAGTATGCCTCTTTGCAAGAATGGTGCCGACTGCAAGACCGAGGGCTGCAAATTCACACACCTGGAGACAGCATGCAAATTCAACCCTTGCATGAATCGGACCTGTCCATACAAGCACGTCGAAGGCCAGCGCGGTAACCTTGGCGACAAAGTATGGACACCGAACTCTGGCAACCACATCAGCGAGCGCAAGTTCGTTACTGATGAGGGCGAACCGGAGGAACTCATCAAGCCTGATGCCGGCGATGGCTCTCAGAACCCAGAGCTGACCGCGTGACTACGCCTGAATTGACATTTTCAACTTCTGCGTGGCAAAAAAATACCTTTTTGTGTACAATGTGAAAACTGATGAATCGATGGTTGGAGAGGGCGTTCATTATTTGATGCATTTGCTTGTCCCGATATTACCTGTAAATAGATATCCCCTTGATCTGCTTGGATAATCAGAGTCATTTACAAGCCTTGCTTGTCTTTAGAACCTCAAATGCTTGTTATATACCTACTAGACACTATGCAATAGTTCTCCTTCTCGTGGCTAGCACGCAAAGTAGTAGAAGTGTAGTAACAGTGGAAGAATATCAACTCGCGACATAAGTACTGGTCACTTACAAGGTGCTCAACAATTCGAAACTCCAAGGTCCCCGTCTGCATACTATCCAGGAGGTAACAGGAGTCATAAGAGTATTCGGGCCCGGAGGTACTCTGTGAAGTATTTGGTCAGCAATTTCAGGATTGATTGTTCTGTCTCTAGGTGCTTTCTATAGGTAGTAGTTTTGTTTGTATTGCACCACCAGTAGTTTAATAAAGCATAAAGAGGCCTTACAAGACATCTACGCAGCAGTACATTGTTGCTGACAATTCTTTAACACCGTTCAAGGGCTCTATTATTTCCACTATCTGTGCCGGTCGTCCCCTGTGGATGAAACCGGGAGTTTCTGTGGCCCTTCTCTAATGGATAGTGTTGTAGCGGGCAGAACAGTTGACTTCTCAGCAGCAAACCAATCTTTCAATGCTGCCTCTCTCAGACAAATCGCAAGGCCGAATCCGAGAGCCGCAACCGCAGTGTATGCGTTTTGGCACCACATGAATTTCTCTCGCCATCTCATGTCGCTGTAGATGTGGGAAGCCTGGGCAATGGGGAACATGACATGTTGAGCGCCCCATATGTGCTCGGTATTTGTTAAAGAGTATGGGATGCCTCTACAGGCTTCATCGGCATAATACCAAGAGAGTAGGTAGTCTTGGTCGGTATTTGGGTCAAGTATCTTCGCACAGCCGGTGTGCGCAATGGCGTATGTTTTGGCCTGATAGATCATTCGGTGGATGAGGCATAAAGCCGTCCAGTATGCGACATGTATTCTCGCACTTTTGAGCGAGGGAAATTGATAAGCGGATCCGAATACGTCGTCAGTCGCAGGCAAATTTGCACAGGTTGATTTGTAGTTTTGATAGGGAGTAGGTTCTGGACCGAGTGTTGGGTATTCGCTATCGAACCAGGCAAGTATGTTATCTTTGTGAGAAATGCAGTCCCTGAGAAGTGCCTGACAAGCAGCCGGGGTGTTGAAGATGTTTAATCGCTTGAATCCAGTGAGAAGAGATTTGAATGCCCCATATATCTCGAAAAGTCCACTGGCAGGCTTGCCAGTGGTATCGGAGGACTTCAATGGATCTGACTGTTCACAGTACATTAGAGATTTGTGGTATCAAAGACAAGAGAAACACACGTACCACTCCTAATACTTTTTGGTGTTGATATATCGATCCAATGAGAGCATTGTTAGGGTGATCGCGGTGACATTTTCTCAAAAAAGCATTGGTACCCTCAGCATGTGCAATCCAGGCCTCGACACCAAAGGGAGAAAATAAAGGCTGTATGCAGAGAAATAATTATCAGAGCAAGACTTGAAAATGGAAATGCTTTGGAAAGACTCACCTCAAGCCTTTGGAAGATCACTGTGGCATAAAGTAGTTCTTCGTTGGGGGCATTGCGATGTATCATGGTCGACATATGTCTTATAGCAGCATTATAGAGAGAAGTCCCATAATAGATGAGCTGCTGATCTTGTTTCATTTGACCAAGACCAACACATATGAGTGCACACATTGATTTGTCTAACAATGATGCAGAAGGGCCCGTCTTGCTGGGGAGGGCAGCAAAACCAGTGAGTAAGTGGTACCACACATCAGCACCAATTAGTCCCACCGTATCTAATGGGAAATAGCTGCTATGAAAAGACGAGAACAATTGAGAGCGACTTTCGGGTTGGGAATCGACAGGCCGTGGTAGAGGCAACCTCTGTACAATTTCAATGGTGGCCGTGGATTGGCTTGCCTCCACCCCTGGAGACGCAAGAGACCCAGCCAATCTGTTTTTGGAGTTATAATGAACAAAAGTTCGATCCTTTTCGAACCCTGGACATGTAATACCACGCTTGATGCATCTTGCACATTCTGGTCGTTGAAGATCGCACTATATTCCCCGGCTATCTTAGCAATGTCTCAAGTTCACGGAGACCGGATTGGATATGATCAACCGACCTTTATTTTGCGGTTTTTACATGCTTGACACCCTTTAGATTGGAAGGGTTTACCGCCCATATCTCTTCCAAAGCATAAGCTTCGACGAAGTAGCTATCGGGTCCTTCAAGACCCGGCGTCAATGATGTTGATATGAAGGACCGGAAAGATTTCCGGAGTCACACATTTCGATCCGTTCGAACTGTTGGCCCCACCTAAGCCATCTTCATCTAATCAACGCTCGTATCGGATATCAAGCTGCAAGGTAGCGAGATCGGGAGGTCCTGAAAGGGCATTGTAGTTGATGACCATGGCGAAAAAAAAATAAAATCGATAGATATCAATTTGTATTCGAATAAAGTCCTGTATATTGACAATCCCATTGCAAGAATGCCAATTAGAGAGGAAAAGTGAAGTCCTTCCTCATCGAAGAACAGGCGATTGTTTCTTTGGACCTTCCGGCCCGCTTAGTCACGATCCTGCGACCTTCCTTCAAGTCGGGGACTTCCCCAGAATTTCCCCCGAAGCTCGTCGTGGGATATTCTGGGTTGAATCTCGTCGAAATGCCCGTTTCCTGCATTCCGAATGGTCTGCGAACTGGACGGAGACCCTTCATCACAGCGATTCGCTCTCACCGACGCGCCTACAATGTTGCCGTCGTCGGAGGTGGCATCACCGGCCTGACAGCCGCATGGAAACTCACACAAGACCCCCAATGCACTGGAATTACACTATACGAGAAATCGCATCGGCTAGGTGGGTGGATGGAATCTGAAACAATTCCTGTTGACGGAGGAAAAGTTGTGTTCGAGTATGGCCCACGTACATTGAGATGGGCGCGGCCAGCAGCCCAGAACATACTTGAAATGGTACGATATAACCGCAAAGTGTTTTGCTCTGATAAAGAACCCATTGAGGACTGACATCTTTGCTGTCAAGGCAAATGCGATAGGTCTGAGTGACCAGATTATATTCACCATGAAGACGCAAAGTGCGGCGCTAAATCGATACATATACTATCCCGACCACCTTGTTCGTTTACCTACGCCAACCCCCGAGCTCAGCTTCATGCAGAATGTCAGCAATATGATACGATCAGTATTCAAAGAACCCCTACTCAAGCCGTTATTACCGGCTTTGCTTTTTGAGCATACCAAACCTGCGCGCATGCCTGATGACTGGCAAAGAGATGAATCTATCTCAAGTTTTATCTCCCGTCGTTTTAACCCCCAAGTCGCCGACAACTTGGTTTCTGCGATGATGCATGGTATATATGCAGGGGATATCGATAAACTAAGCGCCCAAACCCTCCTGGGCCCCGTTCGCAATATGGAAGATACTGGCATTCTGTATGGCATGATCATGAAGGCGTGGACTCGTACAAAAAACTTCATGGTTGATGACTCTCTGATTGCTGCAGAGAAGGACAAAAATGGAATCGAAGGGTTCGATGAAAATCTTGTAGCACTGACAGCACTCGGCGATCAAGCCAGTACGTTTACTTTCCCAGGTGGAACACAGCAGCTCGTTGACGCGCTTGCTTCTACTTTGAAAAAGTCCGGCAAGGTCAATATCAGAACCGAGGCAGACATTCAAACAATATCACACCAACCAGGGGATTACAGTTCCATGAATGTAAGTTAATTTGTTTTTCCGTTGTACGCCGAAAGGTTGATTTGTCGGCTTACACAATTTAGATCACAACCTCGGAGGATCGGAAAGCTTACGATCACGTTATCGCGACTATTCCTGCTCCTGCACTGACTAAACTCCTTTCTGTATCGCCCAATTCGAAAAATCACCCTGCCATCGGCAAGCGTGTTAGCCCAAAGCTGCCAAGCGATACCATTCAGCAACTGAAGTCTTTCAACTATGCCACCACAGTTATGGTTGTGAACCTCTATTATCCAGATCCCGACCTTCTCCCCGTCCAAGGATTTGGTTATCTCATTCCTCGTTCCACCCCTGCTAGCGAGAACCCGGAGTGCGGACTAGGTGTAATTTTTGCAACAGAGTCCGGCTTTGGCAGCAAACTGGCGGGATTCAAGCATGTGGGCCCGGAAGCTGACGACTATCGGTGGTTTTCAGAACCCGCCTCCCAGGACACGGTGGATGGTACCAAACTCACTGTGATGATGGGCGGCCACTACTGGGATCATTTCAAACCCGGTGACTATCCAGACCATGACACTGCCGTACGGATGGCATGTACCATGCTTGAGCGACATCTCGGCATCACGGCAAAACCAACCATTACCCGGAGCCGATTACAGCAAGACGCGATTCCTCAATACACCGTTGGTCACCTGGACCGTGTATATGAGCTCTCAAAGACTGTGAAGCGTGATTTCGATCAGAAACTTGTCCTCGCTGGAAATTGGTATAATGGTGTTGGTGTAGGAGACTGCATCAAACAGGGCCTCATGGCTGCAACATATGGTGTTGGCTTCAAACCCCCATCCCGACTCGAGTTGGGTCCAGACCCCCAGAAACGAGGTCCTCATACAGCATTCGACTACGAAAGTTGGGATCTACAAGGAGGCATACCCACAGCGCCAGTACGGATTGTCGAATTGCAATTAGACCGAGATTCTTGGAACTAGGCTTCATCCCATGGCAATTGATGGATTACGAGTCACCATTATAAAATGTATATAACATGTATAATAGAAGCAGAACCTAATGTGAATAGTATGCATTGGAAGCTGAAAGCTATGTCCTCATATGCTATATTGGCATATCTAGTTTCTCGAGGGAAAACGAGACTCGTTCCTTGCCCCGGCCAAGTTGGCAAACTTGAGCTTCATGTACGATAATCTCTCCGATTTCCCGACAAACACGGATAATGATGAAGGTCGATGAAAGGTCCCAATCCAAAGCAATTTAAGCTTTGTGCGGCTGCAGCGTTGTATCCAGCTACCATGCTGATTGGTAGACCAAGACGCGACAAATATTCCGTAGAAACTGTCCGTTGATACAAATAGACTAAAGAGTCTGGCCAATAGGGATATATGTGCGTGAAACTTGAAGCTGCAGAGCCGCCGGGTATTTATGACATGGATCTCAGTTGGTGGCACGAGGACGCTGCATATCTGCCAGGGTCTAGGTAACGCGCGACACTCGTGGCGCCCGATGGGAGGGAGTGTAAAGTCGTGTACCAGAAGAAACCGGCACTGACCCAAAAAAGGCAGCGAATATAACAGCGTACGCTCAAGCGTCTTCTTTGCTGGTCTCCCCTTTCTTCTCGCCATTGGAATCAAAGCCAAGGACATCTAGCTGCCGCACAAGCTCTTGGATTTTGATGACTTTCTCTAGTTGTTCGGGGAGTAAGGCTTCACCCTGGCTCTTCTTCTCCTTCAAATCCCTGGCCTGACGAAGCTTTTTCTTCAAGTTACGGGCCTTCTTTTCTTTCTCGGCCTCGACATCAACGGGGTTCGGTGCGGATTCTTCATTCTTCTTCGGGGCGGGCACACGCCAATTGTCTGAGTCGGATCCCTTTTTCTCGGTAGTGGTGCTGGTCGACGACTCATTCTCTTTGTTTTTCTTCTTGGCTTCTCTGCGTTTAGCGTTCTTATTGCTGGCAGTAGTCTGAGCGGCCTTGTCGTCTTCGCTGCTCACGGTTTCCGCTCCCGGCACCCCACCACGTCCACGAGTTTTCCATGCGGCGGCAGCACGGTTTCTATACAGCTCCACATCCTCTGGGGGCTTGTAACCAGGTCGAACCTTGATTTCCCGTCGCTTAGACCCATCTGCACGAACTGAGGAGGGTATATAGCGCTCGCCGGTTGTGGCATTAGTCGTAATGCCCGAGTTGGATGCCATGGTCTAGGCGACAAGAGGACGTGGGAAGTTCAAAACAAGGCCTAAATGAAGTCGACAAAGTGTGCCCAATTAAGTGATTGTGCTCGGCAATAAACCATAAATGGCATACAAAGAGAGTGAAATGTTAGTTTTGTTCAGACCAAAGGAAAAAACAACAAAATTGCGGCTTCGAGCCAAACGGATGCCCGGAGGAAGAGGCGGCCAATCAGCGGGCCGGGAATTCCCGTTCTCGTGAATTCGTCGCCAACTTCAACTTCGTCTCTTCCATCTCCTCGTTGCTCTTCTGCTGCACCACCGCACACTCTCTCCTTCACAATGGCCGGCGTAAGTGTTTGTCTGCTTTCTTTTTATTTTTATCCCCAGATTTTTTAATCGGAAGTCCTGAACTAACTCGTCGCGCATCACCAGATCTCCAACGTTATCTACCAGCACGTCTTCCACCTTTCCACTTGACTCAATGGTCGCAGTCCCTCGATCTTCCTTCTAACCGTGGAATTTTCCTTCATTTTAGGTCCATCATTCGCAAGAATGCGGTCTTCCTGACCACCATCTTCGCCGGTGCCTTCGCTTTCGAGCTGTATGTTACATCCCACCCGACTTTTACTCCCCCTTATACCCATATCGTACGATTAGTACTGACGAAAGATTCGCATAACAGCTCCTTTGACACCTTCTCCAACAAGGTCTGGGACTCCTGGAACGCCGGTGTATGTCATTTCACCCTTCTCTCCACGATCTCCGGGATGGCCCGTTTCGAATGAATCTTTGCTGACCCATGTTTAGCGCCAATGGAAGGATATCAAGCCTCGCTACCTGGTCAAGGCCGAGGAGGAGGATGATGATTAAATCCGTCCATAATCATAAATATGTGATTGCCTCGGTCTAAGTCGGCCGGGCAAGGGGAGGGGGAATTGATAGCGACGGAAAAAGCCAATGGGGGTGAAATTCAATTGCCGCAGCTCTGTGATTTTTATACCTATTCCAGCTGCGGACTTTGTACGCGATAGATATCGGAAATCTGTATTTTGACTCTCTCATTTGAGTGGCTCTCTCTTGTGAAATCTACATATGGTATGGTGGCTGTCATGTAGGCTTGTAGTGTTTGAAGGGCGGCTGGTTGACCGCGCTGTGGCGTTGGGCCGGCGAGACCGCTCCGCCGATGTCATAGGCAAAAAATGCTCCTTCGGTCTCTCTTCGTTCTTCAAGATCGGCTCTTTTAACTAACATCACCCCCTCCTCCGCCGTTTCTCATTCTTGACTTTGATCCATAGTCTTCTCGAGCTAACGAGGCGACCGCCGATTGCTTAGTGGCAAGCTCGTTCGTGCTTGACTACACCTCATCGGCCCACATCTCGCCTGTTACTCATTCCACATCCCCCCACTACGATCGTCACGCCTCCAAGCTCGAAGAAACAATCCGTCTAACATCCCCCGACTCAGCGCTCGTCTGAAGGACTTTGTCGTCGCAACGGATTGTTTTCTACTCAACCGGTTCGAGAATTTTGGACGACTTTGATACGCTCGGTTCTCTCCCGATTCCGACTACCTACCGCCTCACGGGCCAACGGGTCTCGACCTTCACACTTGTGACAGACGAGCGGCAGGTCCTCTCGATCTCTGCTCAAACTTCCAAGTCATGCACATGCTCGCAGAGTGTGAGAGGATCCTTGGCGATGGTTTGTTACGACTACCACAACGGCACGGATACCGATATAGCCCACAGGCAGAGAGAGACTTGCTAGAGCTTCTCTTTCGGTCACTTGTGGGACACAATGAAGAACTTATCCACCATCTATTTCCAGATGGTGCCCCAACAGGCGCATGGAAGTTAGCTGAATCCCAAGGTGCTCGTGAAGGAGCGGAGTATAGTGAAGCGGCGCGGGGAAAGCGATGCGGTCATATTTTCCGTGCAGGCGAGGCTACCTACCGTTGTTTGACCTGCGCCTCGGATGACACATGTGTACTGTGTAGCAGATGCTTTGATTCGTCTGACCATTCTGGTCACCAATACCAAATTTCGCTGTCGTCGGGAAACTGTGGCTGCTGTGATTGTGGTGACGACGAAGCTTGGCGACTACCGCTATGTTGCGCTATTCACACAATCAACGACGATGAGGAGGAGAAAGAACGCAAAAAGGTCCAACTTCCAACTGAATTATTGGCTACGATTCGATTAACTATCTCACGCGTGTTGGATTACTTCTGTGATGTCATTTCTTGCTCGCCCGAACAATTGCGTCTTCCGAAGACCGTCGAAGGAATTAAAGCAGACGAAGAGGCCTCGCGATTGCGTCCTAGCTGGTATGGTGCTGGTGATTTAGAAGAGGAGGAACCCGAGTTCGCCCTATTACTATGGAATGATGAGAAACATACAATTCGCGATGTGTCGAACCAAGTTACGCGTGCATGCCGTGAACGCGAGAGCTTTGGAGTTGCACGAGCTCATGAGACGAACGATATCGGTCGCAGTGTTATAAAATACTCCAAGGACCTACATAAGCTGCTTGGAGTGTCGCAAGTTATAGAGCAGATCAAGGTCACTGTTACCGTACGTTCTGCGCGAGACACTTTCCGTGAACAAATGTGTGGAACTATAGTTGAATGGCTAGCCGATATTGCCGGCTGCAGTATACTTGAAGACAACGAAATTTTCAGACAAGCTATTTGCGAGGAGCTGCTCAGCCCATGGAGAAAGGGAAGTGATGGTTTCAATGAAGATATAGGCATGAAAGGAATTGATGATCATGAGATTTCGGAACATGTCCGACGCCGACCCATCCTACTCTCGCTGCCAAACCACGGACAATTTGTCGTCCAGGTTAACGAAGCTGTGGATGAAGGTCTCATTGACGAGGACGATGACGAAGACGAGAACGGTCCAGACGAGGATGATGATGATTTCGTGGAAGCCCATGATGACGCAGATGACGAAGACGACGATATGGATCTTAATATGGCTCTCCATGCACCCCCTCCTGCGGATGAAGATGGGGATATGGACATGGATGCCGATGTCATTGACGACGAGCTGGCCCTGGCAGAACGAATCCTGGCAGATCTGGCTCGTGGACAACAGCCACTTCGCCATGCAACTCAAGACCCTGAAGAAGCCCAGCCCCAGCAGAGTCCTCGTGAAGACACACCGGCTGATGACTCCACAACTCAACAGCCGGACCCCAACAGCTATGTATCTGTTCCGCGAACTCCCTCACATGTGGTCCGACCTAAGCCTGGTGGAACTGAGAGCCACTGGCAAGTCCAGCCTCCAATGCCTGGCCCCGGGGAAAAGGTCGCTCCCTATGAGGATCTTTGGCAGCGCACTCGTCTGGATTGGCTAGTCCTTTATGATCTTAGATTGTGGAAGAAGACTCGGACTGATCTTCGCGACCTCTATATCAGTACAGTCGTGAATGTACCCCAATTCAAGCGGATCATGGGTCTTCGCCTGTCCGCACTTTATACAGCCCTGGCCCAACTCTACCTCATTGCGGACAGAGAGCCAGACCACTCCATCGTGAACCTTTCGCTGCAACTCTTGACTACACCTTCTATTACAGAAGAGATTGTTCTTCGTGGCAACTTTCTCACTAAAGTTATGTCAATTTTGTATACCTTTTTGACCACCAGACAGGTTGAGGAGCCACACGCTGTCAATCCCAATGCAACCTTGGCATTCGATGCTGGCTCGGTCACAAACAGACGTCTATATCATTTCTTCCTTGATCTTCGTTACCTCCTGCAATCCGAATATGTACAACACCGCGTTCGCACCGAGGAGCAATACCTTCCCCAGTTCCTCGATCTCGTCAAACTCTCGCAAGGCATTTGCCCCAATGTTCGTGCAGTAGGAGAGCATGTTGAATATGAGACAGATGCTTGGATCAGTGCTTCGATTCTTATGCGTGAGATCAATCGTCTCTGCCAACAATTTTGCGAAGCCTTCCGCTACCCCGAACTTGATGATGGGAAGAACTTACTACGTGCCATCCGCACTACTACTGTCACCGCGGTCCTGCATTCAGCTGGTGTGGAGCGCAAGCGCTTCGACCAGGCAGAGATTAAGGAAGAAGTTCGCTTCAAGACCCTACCACCATTCGACTTTGAAGTTGGAACGTCCGGACAAATTCCATGCCACCGAGTCGTGGAATTTGTTGTTGAGAAGGGATCTATCAGTTTCCACCACGCCCTGCACTACACTTTGTCATGGCTGATAGAATGTGGTCGTGGAATAGATAGTGATGCGATGCGTCGCACTCTCTTTGAAGCCGCCGAGACCGCCAGAGAGCAACTTCATACTGCCAAGGCTGCCAACAGCCAGCTCATCGACGATAGTCTGCTTGCTCTCGGACCGGAAGACCTTCTCCTTATCATGATTGACTATCCACTCCGAGTTTGCGCTTGGCTTGCACAGATGAAAGCGGGCATGTGGGTGCGAAATGGTCTCAGTCTTCGACATCAGATGTCACAATATCGCGGTGTCTCATCGCGCAACTTCGCTTATTACCGCGACATTTTCCTTCTCCAGACTGCGCTAGTAACTTGTGATCCTAGCAGGGTTCTTGCTTCAATTGCTCATCGGTTCGGCATGGTTGATTGGATGTTCCGCAATTACGAACCTCGCAGTGGCTACGAGGATGCTCAGATTATCGACGTCGCAGAGGAATTTGTTCACCTTTTGGTCATTCTTCTTACCGACCGCACCTCTGTCTCTGCCACTGACGATAGCGTCCATGTAACGAAAGAAACGATCAGTCGTGACATCGCACACGTCTTGTGCTTCAAGCCTCTTTCGTTCTCTGATCTCTCGACTCGTCTGAATGACAAGTTACAAGACTCAGATATGTTCCAAGGTGTACTAGAAGAGGTCACTCACTTCCACTTCCCAGAGGGTGTCAATGACTCTGGCAAGTTTGAGTTGAAGAAGGAGTATCTGGATCTTGTAGACCCATATAGTACCCATTTCTCGAAGAATCAGCGTGACGAAGCGGAGAATATTTACAAGGAATGGATGGCGAAGAAGACTGGCAAGAATGCATCCGATATTGTATTTGAGCCCAAGCTTCGCCCAATTGCCTCGGGAGTATTCTCTGATCTCCCACGTTTCACTGGAACTATGCTGTTTGCGCAGATTGTCCACCAATGCCTGGAGTATGTCCTTGTGTCTCAGAAAAAGACGCCTTCTATCCCACCTACACGCGTGGAGACTTTCCTCCAGGTTTTGTTGCATCTTATCCTTGCAGCTGTCCTCGAGGATGACCCTCGGGATGGTGACATGGAAACGGATCAGGGCCAATCATTCAACCTGCACGCTCTCACCAAGGCGAGGGAAATTGAGGCTGGTAATTTGACTATCGTGGGCCTTTTGGAGAAGATATCTGTCACTGGTGACTTTACCTCGTGTGGACCTAAGATCCGTCATATCCTCAAGCGACTGTGGCAGAAGCAACCGCGAACATATGCTGCCGCAACTGCTTCGTTGAAATTCCCATTCGATCGCATTGACACAAACTCTCCGGCCATTGACATCGTCAATGAGAAGGAAGCCAAGAGAAAGCATGCTGCCGAGCGCAATGCCAAGGTCATGGCACAGTTCCAACAGCAACAGCAAAGCTTCTTGGAGAAGCAAGGGGATATCGATTGGGGCGAGGAAGACTTTAGCGACCTTGAATCAGATGAAGCGTCCCATGAAACGAAGATCTGGAAATACCCCAGCGGTACATGCCTTCTGTGTCAAGAAAGGTGCCAGGAGGAAACAGCTGATTCGCGACTCTATGGCACATTCGCCATGGTCCAAGACAGCACAATCCTGCGACAAACCGATATCAGAGACGCAGATAGGATTCGCGAAGCGCTTAAGACACCTTTGAGCCTTGACAGATCTGCCGAAGATATCCGACCTTTCGGTGTCGCTGGTGAAAACCGCACCGAAATCCGTCGTTTGGATTCTTCCGGTGGAACTGTCATCAGCAGCAAGATCGGACTAAGCAAAGGCTTCAACTCTCGGAGTACTTTGCGAGGACCCGTGACAACTGGATGTGGTCATATCATGCATTTCTCATGCTTTGACGCTTACAACAACGCGACTCAGCGACGTCAGAATCAGCAAATTGCTCGTCAACATGCTGAAAATATCGTGCTGAAGGAGTTCGTCTGCCCTCTATGCAAGGCTCTTGGAAATGCTTTCCTCCCGATCGTGTGGAAAGGCAAGGAAGAATCTTACCCTGGCGTTCTAAACACCTCTTCATCCTTCGACGAGTTGATGAGCAGCGGGCTTAAAAGCGCCTTGAACCAACCTCAGAATTACCCCGTTCTCATGACCGAGAAAGAAAAGGCATACCAGCAGCCCTATTCCGAGTTGTTCAAAGACTACCTGTCTAAAACACTAGTCACTCCGCTCTCTTCGAAACTCTCACAGATCTTGTCTTCGCCGGGACTGCAAGGCGGTGCGACAGCTTATCTTCAGTCATCAGCTCGAGCAACAATGCCGGGTCTGTTCCCTGGTACTGAAGACATGTCGCCTTCAAGCCCATTGCAGCAAGCGATGAGCCCTACCGATGGTCCCATCTTTGAGCTTATGAAGATTGTCAGGCGATTGAAGAGTACCATCCAGATGAACCACGTCAACTCAATGTTCAGCAGCACTCCTGATAACATCAGTTCGGATGATTTGGTTCACACAGACTCATTGATCCGCAGCTTTGGATTGAGTATTGCAGCAGTTGAGATTGCTCAGCGTGGTGTTCAATCAGACCCCGGAGCAACTCTGCTGGAGAGGATCTCGCCATTGACTCTTACTCATTTGCGTGTCTTAGCAGAGACTGCACTTACATATGCCGCTATCGCATGTGCTACCAGCAGTCCCCAGAAGGGCCGTCCGAATAACGAGTTCCAAGAGATGCATCGACAGAAGATCTGTCAGCTACTCGTTGGACATCCCTGCCTCAGTGGAACTCCTCTTCTGAATGATGTTAGGAACATCGAGCCGCTGCTTGCCATGGATACATTTGTCTTTTTGGCCGAAAGCTCCATTTCCTTGCTTCCGGTCCTACATATCGATGTGCGTCATCTGATGCAAATGTGCTATGTCGCCGAGATTGTGAAGGTCGCCGTGACTTTCATCCTTTGGCCTCTGGGTCTGAAAGAAGAGCTTTCCAACCGAGGCGAGGCAGACATGGCTAGCGCAGATGTTTCCAGCGAAGGCTACACAACGACCAAGCATTTCTTTGATTGCATTGTAGCGGAACTCAAGGCAAACTCTGTTGGACGCGCCGAGGGCTCGTCATTCCCGGCCGAGAGCGGCTATGTCAAGGACGGTGAGGAATCAGTGACTCCAGACATCATCGTCGCGCTCCGACGACTGCTTTCCAGCTACGCGCTTACCTTCCTGCGCAAATCCGTCATCCTGCTTCATGTTCAGCATGGCGTCGAATTTCCGAATACTGGTTTCAATGATATGGATGCTCCGGAGCTAGACCGACTGACAAAGGCTCTTCACTTGCCTAGTCTTGATGAAATCCTGATGTCAACTAGCCCTGCGCGTAGCAGTAACAACCCCTTTGACGCAGTTATCTCTGGATGGATTTTCCACTGGAACGCATCTCGCTCTGGTATCAGATTTGAGGACCATCGTCTCTGGCCTAGTCTTTCTCACCCGGCCATCTTCGAGCTTGTCGGTCTCCCAGAGCATTTCGATAGCCTGATTGAAGAGGCAAACCGTCGTCGCTGTCCTAACTCGAAGAAGGAACTCAGTGACCCGAGTATCTGCCTTTTCTGTGGAGACATCTTCTGCTCACAAGCAGTGTGTTGCATGAAAAACAAGTTGGGTGGTTGCAATCAACACGTTCAAAAGTTCGTCTCCCCTTACATCTCTTACACTAAATAATCCCGGTGCTAACAATATCTTTCATTTTCAGATGTGGCAAGAACATTGGCCTCTTCATCAATATCCGGAAGTGTGCAGTTCTATACCTCCACAACCAAATCGGATCCTGGCACACAGCTCCATACCTGGATCGACACGGCGAGGTTGACCCAGGTCTGCGCCGTAACCGCCAGTTGATCCTTAACCAGAAACGATATGACAAGCTACTTCGTGATGTTTGGCTTTCTCACGGCGTCCCAGCTACAATCAGCCGCAAGCTGGAGTCGGAGATCAACAACGGTGGTTGGGAAACGATTTAATGAATTCCATAAAAGCGAGGAGATTTTTTCTTTGTTGTGGTAGTATTATATTCTTTTTTACGGCGAATCAGGCTCATCATTCTTTCTTTTCACTTTTCTCATTGCCTTTTACTGCCTGTTTGGTTCTACCATCTTGAGTACGATTGAGTTCAGACTAGATGTTTGAGACTTTATCGTATTTTAGTAGGCTGATTTGCCAGTGCCTGCTATTGTCATACCACTATAGTACACGGCTGTGATTGGTGCATTCCATTACTTCACTTCAATAGGTAGTTATAGTTACAAATATGTACATCGTTCTTCTTGGGCTCAAAGTTTGACTGTAGTAAGAGAAATTACTTAATATGCCTCTGGGAATACTACTTAATCTTTCTTTCGTCCTTCCAGAACTTGCATAACATCAGATACGCTGTCTTTATCACCCTTCTTCTTCTTCGGTCCACGCTTGCGCTTCTTCGCGCCGCCTCTTTGCTGGCCCTCGCCATCATCATCAAAGTCGAGAAGAGGTCCATCTTCCTCTTCGCCATCCTCGATACGACTTCCGCCAAATCCCATATCCATATCTGCTGCATCCATGGCATCTCGGCGCCGAGCTTCTTCGAGAAATTTCTTCTGTCGGAGAGCAGCCTCGTCGGATTCTCCAGAATTGTCGGCCGAGGGCGAGGTTTGTCGGAGCGCTGCTGCTCTTTTGAGGGCAGCCAGAATGGTGGGATCTTTCATGAGTGGGTTCGTCTTGTCGTCTGACTCTTCGTCCGCTGGGGCCGAGGTGGTAGTAGAGGTGCTGAAGTAATTTCGTTTGATAGGTTGCGCCTTGCTCTCGGCATTTATATCATCCTTAGTGGGATCATTCACGTGCTTCTCTGTGGATTTCACCTTGGCTTCGCCTTCTTCGTCTGATTCGGAGTCATCTTCTTGCTCAATTCCAGCAAGAGGGTCGTAATCCGCGCCAACACCTTGGAAGATATCATCATCGTCGTCATCATCCTGGGTCGCTTGAGCAGCAGCCTTGGCGACAATTTCAGCAGGTACTTCCATCCCCAAGGGCTCGGCACTTTTATCAATTTGAGGAAGTTCAGAAGGAGGTGCCATTTCACCTGGCTTGTCGATCCAGCGTACTTTGCGCTTCGTATTGCCTTGCGCATCAGTGATAACTAGAACCTCCCGCCTTCGGCCATTCTCTGCGACTTCCACAAATCGCTTTTTCTCGGGCTTATCATCTCCAAGCTTTTTAAATCGAGAACCCAATGTAGACTCCGGCGGTGGATGCGGCGCAGCTCGACTAGCCCTAAGTTCTTTTAAGATTTCGTCGCGTGTCTTCTTGCGTGGTGGGGGCGGTGCCATAATGCCTTTCTTCTTCTCTCTTTGTTCCTTTGGAGCGGCAGTAACCTTCTCCTGTCCCTTTGCTTCCATCAATCGCTCGAACTCCTCTTCTGCCATTTCAGCGGAGAGTGGCTCGTCTTCTGGCTCTGGTGCCGGCTTCTCTGCCGCTTTAGAGACATCCTCGCCAGCTTTTACCCGCTTCAGTAGTGTCCAATCCAGACCCTTGACCATATGCGTGCTACTGGTATCACCCCCGACGCCGAGTTCCGCGCAGAGCTTATCGAAAGTAGCTTGGTCTATTTGACCCAGTTTTACCATTTCCTCAAGTGCCTTGACACGTTTTTGTAAATCATCCTGGCTTTCTCCCTCCGCCTGGGCGTTGCGCAGCTGAGCGCGGTCTTGGTAGCCCTCTGGCAGTTTGCTTCCCTTTGGGGCGGCAGAGGACTTGAATCGCTTGTTTGGTCGGCCGTCATTTTCGTTTCTCTGCTCAGCAAGTTGACGCGCGAAGTCCACACCGGTCACAGATCGCCTGTTTATGATAAACTAATTAGTTTATAGCGCGGGGCATTCGTATCTCGGAGTGTAACGTACGGAGTCATAGGGATACTGGAGCGCATTCGCGAGCCCAGAAGCCCGCCTGGAGTTGCGCCGCCAGAGGCTACATTGCGAGCAGGAGTACTGGACTTTTCGGCCGAGTTCGAGGAGTTTCCAGAGAGCAGTCGGCGAAACTGCTCGTTATTCATTGTGGCAACTCAAGACACGTCGAGATTGGATCAAGTTGAGTTGGACTTAATCCTTTTGAGGGAATTGATGGACGTTGGATTTGAAAGGGCTTGGCGTGCGATAAGAATGGCTTATCGGGCAGTTCATCAAAATACATTTTTATAGACATGAATAGACTATTCTACTTAATCCATTCTAAATAAATACTTATATATTGTAAAATCTATATCACTGATTTTTTTTAAAGCTTCATATACCCCGAAATCCTAAATGAGTGAGCTCAGTGCGTGTTATGCAATCAATATAATTGCATATCCTACATGAATACTCTCATCCAAGAAGAGCCGGCCCGTGCGTCTATTAAATTTGGACATCAACTTGTACATCCAACTATCCTCGCTTCATCTCTTTCCCCCCTCAGTCCTTTCTATATGCGATTCCACAGATCGTGCTGGCAACATAAGTCATTGATCTACATTCCATCTCGATGTAATTCGTTTTCAGCCCTGAAGCAACCAAGTATGGCGACAATTAAGCGTAACGCGTCTGGGTCCAAACCACAACCTCGGAATCCCCGCCCAGAGAAGCGACCACCTCTAACACATTTTCTCTGTCTACCTCTTGTGAATGAAGCGTCTCTACCACAGCTTGAAGCATCACTCGCGGCATTCAAAGAGGCCTATCCACCAATACCGGTTGCAAACTTGTCTCAACCCCGAGATTGTATGGTCCAGCAGGCAAGGTCACGACCACTCATTCCTGATGGTGCCGTTCGTCCATTGGGAACTTTGCACCTGACTGTAGGTGTTATGAGTCTTCCGGAGAAGGAAAGGCTCGAGGAGGCGATTGCATTCTTCCGTTCTATTGATTTGTCTGCTTTGATGCGCGAAGCGGACCGCGTGGCTGGCGAATTACGAAATTATCAATCATCCTCCAAGCACGACGATCGGATGAATACACCTTTCCATCCCTGCTCTCAAAATAATATCTCTTCAGACTCATTTATGATCTCTCTTGAATCTCTACATGCTTTGCCGCGAGCCAAGTCAGCGACAGTCTTACATGCTTCACCTGTTGATCCCACCGGCCGACTCTACCCATTCTGCGTCATGCTACGGGATAAGTTCATAGAAGCTGGATTCATTCAACCAGAAGGAACAAAGGGTCCAAATCCCAAGAATACACAAAAATCGCTGCCCAAAAGCGAGGCAGCTCCTTCCGGCTCCAAGGCTACAGATGAAGGATTGCCGACCAAAGGCAATATTTCCCAAACGCAGGTTGAAAGTAATATGAAGACGTCCGTGGTAAAGAATGATCCCAATTCGGATCCATATGCCGCCGCTCTTGCCCGCAACCCAAAAGCTCGACCTTTACTACTACACACCACACTGGTGAACACAATTTATGTCCGCGGCCGACCAAAGCCGAAGGGTGGAGATCGCGCAAAACAAAAGGGTGGTCCTAAGCGCATCGAATTCGATGCTAGAGATATTCTAGACCATTATCGGGATTACTATATTGATGAAATTCGAACCACGCGGCGTCCTGTGACCTCTGTTCGACATGACCGACAAGCGAATAATTCAGCGGCTCAATTTCCATTCATCTGGGCTAATAGAATTCCAATAGACTCGGTTTGTATTTGTGAAATGGGCGCTAAAAAGCTGAATATTGATGATGCTTCTATGGCTGATCCGGCCAGTGCATTGTGGAATGCGCGATTGGAGGAGAAGTATACTGTTGTTGCAGAGCGAGACATTGGCTCTATGCGGTAGAAATATGATCTTGTCCCAGGTATTTGGTGCAATACAGAGTCGACTTTCATTTCAGGTGTCATCGTCTACGATAGATAACCTTACGGCTAAGACTTCTTGAAGTCGCAAATGAAATAATTTCTTACATGGCTGAAGGGCCAGCGGGCCCTGGAATTTGTAGCTACACTGTAGTATTACTCTACTGGTCGGTTTGTTTTACAGGAGCGTGTAATTAATGTTCATCTTTGGGAATGGCTTCATTTCTATTATTCATTTCCTCGGCTTACTATCTATATCATGGAAGAATTCATCCCAAGCCTGCTTGAGATGGCATGGCTTTTGAGTCGCCTAAACAAAGCCAACATTGCATGCAGGATATTCGTCCCTGTCGAGGGGAATATGCCTCGCTGCATTTACTTATCGAAAGAAACACTATTACCTCACACGGCTCATGATAGTCTCCACTCCACGCTCGACAGACAATTCAGCAGCCTTAGCTTTGACCGCACTTAATATACTGCGCTCAAAGTCGTCACGGGTACGCAGCACAGCCTCCACCCACGACAATTGGAGATCCCAATATTCGAGCTTGAAAGACTCGTAAACGGTGACAATGGGCTGGGTCTTCTCGCTCTCGAGTAAGCGAACCAACCAATTGACAAGACGCCACTTTTGTTTGATGGTGGCTTCGAACGAATCCTCATATTTTTGGAAAAACGCGAAGACCGTAAGAACATCATCTTTAAATTTCTCCGTGAAAGGGTCCACGAAGCGACGGAATTTGACGCCCTTGTTGCGAACTGAGGATAGATATCGAACCAACAATTCGTCTGAAAGTTCCTCAACCAAAATATCCACCAGGGAGGGATGTAAGACTGGCGTGTAATCGGCCATGTAATCTTCGAAGGTAGAGGTAATCCGTTTGATAGCAAATTCGCCATACCATTTCGCAGTGAAGAGATCCGGGATGACGGTGGCAAGATCCACCGTGAACACGATATCAACAAATTGTGTTAGACAATGGGTACTCAGATCGACGTAACCATCGCGTAGAGCGTCCAGCTCGGCACTGGCGTGTGTTGCCAAATACTTTGGAGTCACCAGGGGCTCAAAGTCACGTTTGAATCGTGTCAGATAGCCCATCTGACCGGTCTCTTCATTATCATCGATACAGGCAATCTGGTCATTGGCTACGCCAACCAACCAATCCTGTAGCAACTGTATACCTTCCTGGTCATTACCAGGTACCTTGTGTTTGGCGCACTCTTCATCAAGCAATGCCTGCCAGGCGCTCTGTCGGCCCTTCAGAGCCCGGAACATGGCATCGATAACACCTTCGACGACATCTGCTCTTTCGGAAGCGCCTGCGGCCACGACTTGCTCATGTAGCATTCGCCACATATCTCCAATGGTCTTTGTACGGAAATAACCGTCGGAGTTGTTCTCCAACGCATCTGGTTGTCTCTCGATAAGACCCTTCTTCTCTGCATCGAAAATACGCTCCATCCACTCCTCGACAGCATCGATAATGACACCCTGCCATTGGCGCACCAATTCTGGCTCACGGTCATCCAGAATATTTGGCTGGAGGTCAGTTGGCATCCAGCCAAGCTTCTTCATTTTCTTGTAATACTTCTCGCTCCAGTGGATAATCTTAAGCAAATTGTCTGCAGGGACTTCAGGATCGTCAATCATTCCAACGAGGAAATCGTGCATCATTCGGTGATAGATATCGGTGTATGTTTTGTAGATCTTCCACTTCTTAGGAACGAGATTCTGCATGCCTTGTTGCACAGTGAAAAGGTCATTGAAGTACCAGCGGAAGCTTTTCTCGAGGTGGTCAGGATCGCTGAGGAATTCCTCTTTTGTGTTTTCGAATTGATTCTGCGCATAGAATTCGATTGCCTGGAGGAACTTCTCCTTGTAGCCTCGAATAGTCTTGGGACCGATATTCATAGACTTGAAACGGCTTGCCAGATCTTTGTGGTCTTTCTGGGCTTCTTGTAGCGCACGGACTGTGTCATCGTTCTTCTCTTCATTAAGCACAATCACGGCCAGCCGCACAACCATGCTTTTATTATCTTCTTGCACCAAGGGGATAAGATTCATACACGCCGTACCCAGGTGGTCATCGAACCAGTCAATGACCGAGTCCAGTCCCTGGAAGTACTCGGTCAGAGTCTGCTCACTGCTGCTATCCTGTGCCTTGCGTATCTGATCCATAGCCTCATCCCGGAAGTCTCGTAGACGAGAAATTTGCATATGCGCCTTGAGAAGATTTGGCTGGTTCTCCAAATCATCATCATCTTCCCTCAGCAGCTCCTCCACTTCCTGAATATCCGCATTGAAATTCTCCAATCCCTTCTTCATCATTAATGTAGCGTCGAAATGTCGTTGGATCCTGGCTAGCTTATCGATCTGGGCAAAGTCCTCCACGCTATCCTGCGACTCTGCGCATAACTTGTCGATGCCTTGTAGCTCGTCTTTTGTCTTGGTGACTTGTCGTTGTCCCTCTGTTAAAAACCCAATACTTCGCTGCACAGCTTCAAGCTGGTCACGAAGGCCTTCACGAAGTCGCGAGTCGACGGCCGCCTTCTTGCGCTGGTACTCCGCCTTCAAGCCACTGATCTTGTCTATATCCTCCGGATGCCTAAGTAGATCTTCCAGCTTGGGCATGGAAACCGTGCCTTCGGCATTACCGTTCTGAGCCATGATGACGGTGTGGCCTTGTCGGCGAAGGGCGGATCTCGTGTTTGTTTTCGCAGTCGAGCTGGGGTTTTCCAGGAGTGCCCAAGCTGACGAGACTCAAAAAGTACCGTCCTAGCTACAATCAGCAGCAGGTTCGAAGATTGCTTTTAACAAGCCAATGTTCAATGGTGAGAATGAATGCTTCCCCATGCTCGTCCCGCAAAGCAACTGCGGAGCCGCCAACCCGCCGGCAGAATTATTCACGTGATCCTCCGCCCTGGATTTTGCGGCCCGCGCAATCCACGATTCTCGCGATTATCACAAAGCAGTCATTGACATCTTCATTTGGGATCACTCATATCGCAAGGTTGTCACGTCTGCCAATTCATCACCCGCTACGATATATCTCCGGACTATCCCGTCGTTCCTTGAACCAATTGCGAATTCTCGGGAATAGAAAAAACAAAACTCCCCGAACAACCGATACAATCAAGAGCTCTCCCCCCAAGAGCCATTCCCGAAGAAATTCAAATTCTATAATCACTTTCAAAATGAGCTACTTCCGCGTCACCCTCCTCCGCTCCGCAATCGGTCTTCCGCGCCGTTCAACAGATGTCCTCAAGGCTCTCGGCCTGAAGAAGCGTATGGGCACAGTTTTCCACGCCGTTTCGCCTTCCGTCGCCGGTCAAATCATGAAAGTGAAAGAACTTGTTTCCGTGGAGGAAGTCGACCGCCGTATGACAAAGCAGGAAGTTCATTTGGAGCGCAAGCCTGATCCCGGATATTACATTGAGAAGAGTGCTGTGCAGGAACGAAGTGAAATGAATGCGCAGTAAGAAGGCGCCTATCTTGCTGAAGTCAAAGCACGATACCCTGAAACCAACCACTTCAAACCTAGCCTTGTTGTCATACCCTGGGAGAAGTCGGATTCTTTCTGTTCTGTTCTTTTTATTTTTTTGATCTTTTGCTTGGTTTGGGCTTTTTTTTTTTTTCTTGTCATGTACTCTACGTCCTCCTATCTCGATATTTCGCTAGCTGTACTATACCGGACACCATTACAATATACTCATAAAAGACAAAATATGTGCAATTTGAATTATGAATAAGTGATAGATGCGCCGACCGTTTTCGCGAGCGCTGACTGACAAGGGCTTTCTCAAAGGTATTGCAAACACCACTGATTTAGGAAGTGTAGGACAGGCTTTGCTAATTTCATGTGCAACAACAAGGACTGATGGACTGATTGTAGCGAGACCCAAACAGTTTTTAGGCTTTGTACAGAGTGTCGAGGAAACCCTCGGCCAAACGGCTGACGATGCTCTTGTCAGGGATGCTACCAGCAACACCGTACAGAGCCGATGTGTCACCGCGTTTCAAAATATATGACTTGCCTTGTTGGCGGCGCTCCTCTGCCTTCTCAAGTTCCTTGTCAATACACGCAACCAAATCAGTGATGAGAGTGTCGACAGCCTTAGCAGTGGGAATGGTGAAAGCACAATGCAAAGCTGCAGGAGATTGGAGTGCATTCAAATGCCAACCCTTGCCAGAGAGGTCATCTGCGATGTCGTAAATGTCGATAGCGCCGTTCTTGCTGCGGAAGGCAACAACACTAACCATGGGATTACCCACGACTTCCATATGGAGCGAGATAACAGGGTGCTCGCGTACGGCGGATTCGAACTTGCGAGCGGCATTGATGATCTCAGTGCAGCTGTTTATATAGCCGGCCTCGCCGACATTCATCAAACTGGCCCAGCAGCCGGCAATCAGTGCACCAGGGCGAGATCCAGCTACAGAGGGAGAGGCGTAAACACCTCCGGACCAATCTGGATAGATGAAGTACTGGTAGCTGCGGTAGGTCTTGCTGCGATAGAGAAGGACCGAGTTACCCTTCGGGGCGAAACCGTATTTATGAGTGTCCACACTAATACTGGTCACACCAGGCTGGCGGAAATCGAAGCCACCTTCTTCCTCATAAGGGGAGGGAAAACCGGCCTTCTTTAGGAGAGCGACAACGAAAGAACCAAGACAGCAGTCAACGTGGAGGGGGATCTTGTATTTCGTAGCGAGACGAGACAGAGCGGGAATATCATCGACAATGCCGTGAGGGAAGTTGGGAGAAGATCCGACGAGAAGAACGGTGTTGGGGTTGATCAGACGACGAACTGCATTGACATCGACCTTGAAGTCGGGTTCAGGGCAAGGCACGCGGTGCAATTTGATCTTGAAGTACTCGCACGCCTTGATAAAGGCTGCGTGTGCTGTATCCGGAATGATCCTGCAGATAATTAGCAACTGCGTATTTGAAACCAATACAAAGACAACGAAGAAAGAGCTAGGACTTACATTTCAGGCTCAGTCACACCTCGCTCATAGAAGGCTTTTTGCCGGGCTCCCAGACAGGCCATGATAATGGATTCGGTACCACCGCTGGTGGTGACACCAGCACCATCGGTGGGGCCATTGAACAAGTTGAGGACCTAGGCGAATTGTTAGCTTTGCGATTCAAGTGCTCTCAATAGGCCCAAGAAGGGAAATTAAAATCCAGTGTCAAAGGCTTACCATCGCAACTACCTCAGCTTCCATTTTGCGGACTCCCGGGAAGACATCCGGATGAATCGGGTTCGCAACTCCAAACTGACCAAAGGCTTCAGCTTGAAGCTTCAGTAAATCCTCACCACCATGATACACGGCACCGCTGACACGGCCATCTTCCCACCGGGTATGTTCCAGACCAGCTAACTTGTTCAGCTCTTCGCGAATCTTATCGGCCGACCAACCCTCAGAGGGCAGAGTGAGGTATCGATTTACATCCGGGCCACTCTGTACAAGCTTTGACTCGAGATTCGTGATGGCAGTAGAAACCTGCTTATCGACTTGTCCGCGTACACCGGGGAAGCGAAGGAAGATCGAGTAGCAGAATAGACGGACAGCGATGTAGACATTGCGAATACTTCCGAAGAGACCGTAACCACGGAGCGAGTAGAATGTCTTGCGCGTATAACGGAATAGGAATAGAATAAAAACGATATTTCGGAGACTATCAAATCCCAAGCAAAGTCAGTCTATCTTAGTCCAACTCATTCAGATGATCGGCCGCGGGGAATGAAGTCGCGCTCGGGGGCGGAGGCGACTTACAGGTCCAGGTTCAAGGCGGATAAATGTGCACTGGAGGCTCTCCAGTGGCTGCTATAGCCCAGCAGCTTATTTTGGAGAGCGACAGGAAGCGCCGCAGAGCTCATTGTGTCCCTAATGATAGAGAGTAAAGATATGATGGGGAGGAAGACTTGAAGTCACTGGCCACTGCTACTCTAACAGAGCGGAGAGCGGAGTAGGAAAGTCCCAAAGGTCCGCGGACTGGCCAGACTCCATGCCGAGGCTGTTGGACCACATGATGTTTCACTAGAGATATTGAGTAGTATTAATTTAATCTGGTCTTGTCTTATTTAATTGATTTATTATTTATTATGATTTCTACTTGATTACAATTGTGTTTCTGCTTTTGTATCTTATGGCTGTGTGAACAGAATATGTATGCGCTGAATTATTCCACCGAGGCTAACGGGTATGATATCATGTCGGGGGTAAATCCAAGATATTGCAGTACATTGTACATATGCTGTCTTGCAATTCTTCGAAATGCAGGCAGTACCAGCCATTGAGTCATCTTACTGCTACAAATACTATCGCTAATGATAGCTAGGATATTAAGACAAAATATCAACTTGAAAATCAACTGATGAGTTGCCAGATCGGCTGCTGCGCTTATATACAAGATCGAGGGCTCTCCATGAACACCCCATCAATCCTTTATCGGGCTCCAACAGAAGCCCAAGGAAACACTTTTGGAGACCAATGAAAAAGAAAAGGAAATAAAAAGAGAAAATAAAAAGTCCCAAGCATAATTCACATCATATCATCACGGCAAATTGGAAATCCCACACACGAAGCGGCACACCGGTCAGGGAATGGAGATATATGGCCCCCAGTTCCGAGTCCCGCATGCTCAAAATCACAATAAATAATATGCAAATAGTACTTCAAACGCCTAAACCCGACTGCTTTGTCTTATTGCGCTTTCATTTAAGCGGGAAGACCAGCAGCCTGGGCCTGAGCAAGCTCCTTCTCCTTAGCGGCGAACTGAGCCTGCTCCTCAGGCGACAGGTCGAGGAGGGGCTTGTCCTCACCAGACTTGAGGTTACGGTGATAAGCACGGATAATGCTGTCGGCATCGTCAACAGCGATAGGACGGATATCGGCCAGAGCCTTGATCTTGGCAGTGCACTCCTTGCACTGAGCGTCAGTGAGCTCGATCTTGAGCTGCTGAGCACGCGACTTAATGGCGTTCCAACCGGTCAGACGGGAAGCGAAGTGCACGTAACGGGTCATGCCGAAGTCAGCAGGGTTGATGATCTCGTAGGTGCTGGGGTTGTTCAGGATAGCCTTGGCGTGAATACCGGCCTTGTGGGTGAAGGCGCAGAATCCAGTAATGTAGTTGTTGAAGGGAATGTTGACCTCAACGGCCTCGGCGACCAGATCCTCGATGTCCTTGATCTTGTCAAGGCGGTACTTGCTCTTGACGTACTCGGGGTCGGCGACCATCATACGGGCCATCAGACCACCCAGAGGGGTGATACCGTTACGCTCACCGATACCCAGGACGGAGGTATCAATGTGAGTGGCACCGGCCTCGAGGGCACAGTAGGCGTTGGCGATAGCACAGCCAGTGTCGTTGTGGAAATGGGTTTCAATGTCACAGCCCACAACACCGCGCAGCACACGAACAAGCTCGTAGACTTGACGGGGAGAGGCACAGCCGACGGTGTCAGCGATACCAACACGGTTGACACCAACCTTGTCGACGGCGGAGTAGATGGAGAGCAGGTCAACCAGATCGGAACGGAAGGAGTCCTCGCTGGAGAAACGGATCTCAATACCCTTGGACTTGACGAATTCGATAACCTCGATAGCGGCATTCTTGATGTAAGTCATGTCCTTACCGTGAGAGTGCTCACGAAGGTAGGACGAAGTGCCAATGACGACATCGCTGTAGGCAGAGTTAGTACGGTAATCCAGGTTCCTGCAGACTGCTGCACTATTAAGAATAGGACCTATATGACTCACACTCCGTCGACACCGGTCTCAACAGCAACACGGGCATCATCCATGTGGCAGCGAATGTGAGTAAGGATCTTAGCCTTCAAGCCAAGCTTGCAAATAGCCTCACAATCGGCACGGGACTGCTCAGAGGCACAGGGGGAAGTAAGCTCAATCTATGGTAGTAGAGCTAGGTTAGTCACCACGTCTTTTGATAAGTAATATCGAGCTTGGTCGTCTATTCCATAACTCACGTAGTCAACACCAAACTCATCGAGAGCCTTGGCAATCTCGATCTTCTTCTCGGTGTCAAAGAAAGCATTGGCGAACTGCTCTCCCTCACGGAGAGTACTCTCAATGATCTTGAAACGGGAAACATTGCTCAGGAAGTCGGTCACGCCAACGTTGTGGCCGTAAGGGTTGCGGCTGGAAGGGTGGGGGTTCTGGCGAGTCTCAATGCCGGTGAAGCCGGGGTGTTCGCCTACAATTGAGCTGTGAGCACATGAAATTCAAGTATGAGAATTATCCCCAGACAAGATATTATTGGAACATACCATTGGCGTCAGCACCATTTGCGACGACGGGAGCCCCGTTGGGCTCATTGTCGGCGCCGGGACACATTGTGGATGGTGGGGTGGAGGGGTGATTAGGAGGGGTATTGATAAAGTTCACGGGTTGAGGATGGAAGGACAGGCGTTCACGAAGAACAATTAGAGACGAATGGACCAGAAACTGTAAGGACCAAAAAAAAAGAGAGAGAGGGATTATTTATGATCAAGTGGAGGAGAAGAGAGTAAGAGTCATAGTGGAATTGACGGGCGGTGTGGTTCGTGCGTAGTAATCGTCTTCGTCTCGCTCGGCGGCAAAAAAAAATGAAAAAAATTCGCCGGGGGGAGACGCTTTTGCGGGTGGGGAGGGCGCCGGCTTCGCTTCAATGACTCAATCAGATCGGCATGTCTTGTATTGTGCATTCCAGCAGAAGATTATATTTTAGTTAATGGTATTTTATTCTTTGGCTTAAATATATACTATGTATTCATATTATACACACTATTCTATCTGGTATAATGGATGATTTTCTCATTCATGATGAATGCTTTTATATCACCAATCTGGTCTGCGGGCAACCGACATCGGCCTAGCGGGGTTCCTTAAGTAGTGGGGAGGAGATGGAGCTGGCCGAAGAATTGCTCATAGTTATTGAGTCAATCACTCAGCACTGTAATGAGGCAGAGATAACCATCTCATGCTCTACCTTAGGGTATACTGTAGTTGTAAAGTTTACATAGTATAGCCCTGGTGGTTCTTGACCCAGTATTGACTATTGTATGTAATTGTACAGTATAGTTAGTACCTGGATGGCCCAAGTCCTCGAGGTTGATGACCTTGTTTACGTCATCCCAATTTTGGTCTTATCGAATACATATGAAGAGAAGTGTAACTCCAACCAAATATTCACCTGCATTGGCTCTGTATGTAGACTTATTTCCCTCGCTTTGCATTAAGCCAATTTCCTTTTGTGACTTGTGAGCTGTAATTTATCGGGGATTCCCGCATGGACTGCACTGTATACAGTTAACTAATCCATACTCAACTAGTTATGTATTGTACTGTACTCCGTACATACAGCAGTACACTGCAGAGCCCAAGTGGATTTGCCACATGACAAAGCAAACTCAATCTAGACTGTGAAGATCGGCGGAGCAATCAAGAAGTTTACACATTCGATGTATGTACTCGATGTACAGTACACATTTCATACATAGTGCAAAAGCTCCGTAGATCCATTGGCCGTTGCCACTCACAGTAGGTATACCCATACAGTAGACACTCCTTGTTCTATACCTATAGTAATGCATACAGCCCGACTATTGCGAATTGCCATACTGCGTGAAACTGTATAGTAATTATACGTTGAGTATATCCTCCGGGGCTGATGGGGAACCAGTCAGCTGACGGTTATACATACCCTTTCTGAGCAATCCAATTGCCACTTGCAACCCGAAACAGCATTAATCAATCACCCGAGACAAGAATACATAAAGCACTACCATTGGCAGCGGCACGACTGTGGGAGAAGTAATGCAGTAGTATCTGCAAAGTACAGTACACGACACAATACAGCTTCAAATGTCACCCGTCCAATTAAAAAAGCTAGAGTTTAAAATGCCATCAATCCAGGACCTGCATCAACCAAATATCCACTACCGGAGGTTATACCAGGCTAAAACAACTGCATTGATCCCGTCAAATCGCCCGCCGTTCCAACTATGTACAATTCCAGAAGATTATCGGAAAGAAAGTTGTTTAGTTCGCGCTACCAGCGGGGGCAGCGGGACGGCGTGCGGAATCACCACCGACATTACCCATACGGCGGCCCCTAATTAGAAACTAAGATTAGTATTTATGGTCGACAGAAGGGGATAAAGCCATCGAGCGAGATATGCTTTGAGATGCGGGAAACACTCACATGAAGGTACGGCTGAAGAAGCTGATACCGAGCATGAACATCCAGCTGGGGATGGCGCCAATGCCGTAAATAAAGTAGCCAAAGGCCAGAGTGAGGTTGTACTTGGCGACCCAACCGTCGGTAGGGTGGAAAGCGCCCTCGTAAGCAGAAACCTTCTCGTAGTTCTTCTTGGAGTGAATTTCGTAGAGTTCTTCCGGTGTCACGGTGGTGGTGTTCATATAGACAACATGAAGGGGAGTAGGAAGGCGCTCCTGGTCAGCGGGCTGGGCCTGGGGAACTTGGTAGTACCAGACGGAGGGAGCACCGGAAGACCAGGCGGCGCAAAGAACACGCTCCGACTCGCAGTTCAGCATACCAAGGTTGGGGGAGGTCGGGTCGGCGGAGAAGAGGAGGACGGATTCCTAGATGGATTAGCAAGGGAGGGCTCGATAATTATGGTGATAGTGATGGGAAAAGGGAGCATTGCGATTGTGATGACTGCTTACATTGAATGCCTTCTCGGCACGCTCGCAACGACCGAAGCAGGTCTTGTTGCCGCCAGTGACAAAGATCAGCCAATCTTCCTCTTGCTGACCGGGAGTCAGGATGGACTCCCAGTTCTGAAGGGTCACAGGAGTGACGCGCTTCTCGGTGACCTTCTCGGCCAGCTTCTCGATGGGATCAGCCGGGACAGCCGTGGGCACGTAGGCCTTGGCCTTGTTGAACCATCCTTGAACACGGTCGGCCAAAGGAACTTGCTCCTGTGCCAGAGCGAGGGCAGGGAGGAGGGCGACAAGCGAAATGAAACGCATCTTGATGGCTGCGACGCGTTAGTAGTTGCCTAGATGCATCGCTGGAGGTAGGTCCGGAGAAAATAGAAGGAAGAGCATGATTCGGAATTGAAGTTTGATATGAATCAAGATAAACAAAGGGGATGGGAAAGAGTATACCTTAAAAGTAGAACAATGCAGCGGCACCCGAGGGATAAGGAGGAGAAGATCTCGAGGAGTTAAACGCGAAAGGGGAAGTAATTGGAGCTCCACGGCGGATCAGGCCAGCTTGCGACTGTTGGACGGTCGACCAATGACAGGCGGTCTATTCGCGGGGGAATCCACTCCGAGAATCAGTACATCATAGTGCAGTGTAGTGTAGTGTTATATTGGTATACAATTATGTGGTAAGTAGTATAAATATTAATATCTTAATAAGTGATATGTGTATTAAAGCAGAACATCTAAAGGAGATACTAATATTAGTATACCCATAACTACCTAACCATAGTATGGTTAAATGGTCCTATACCTATACGTAAGTATTATATTTGTAATAGTTACAAAACAGGAGATGTAGAGACAAATCTTATATCCAAGTTAATTCCAATATCTTCAAAGAATCAATATAGTTCAATTTCTTCTAAGTACAAGAAAAGAACTTATCAGCAGTAATCCTAACTTTGATAATGTCCTTCGACCTTCGCGCAAGACAGTCCGCCCATTCTAATTCCTTGCCCGGTGCTGGATATTCCAGGATCATATCGAATCTGCTGAAAAACAATGCCATCGTGGTATAAATTTCTAGGTATGCTAGACTGCATTCAATCCTCTGTGTCAGCCAGTCATGTTTTCAACGTACACTAACAACATGCTAGTGGAAGAAACCTACTTCATTCCAATACAACTTCTACTTCCTTTACTAAAAGCAACATTGTATCTTTCAAGCTCGATGCTGTTCTCGGCCAGCCATCGATCTGGATCAAATTTTTCTGGATTGGGAAATATTGTGGGATTGTGATGCATCGAGTAGATCGTGCTGGATACCGTGGTCTTTGTTCCTTTGTCAGTTCTGAGCTACTAGTAGTCGTAAACATGGAAGCGACCGGAGTGATGGGAATAACTTACGCCCCCCGGAAGAAAGATACCATTGTATTCTATCCCCTCGGCAGGGACAGTGCGAGGAAGTCGTCCTGGTATAACAACACTCAGCCGGAGTCCCTCCTTGATCACCGCGGTCTGTTAAGGGTGTCAGTATGTGTAGACATCATTGCAGTTTCATTGGGTCGACGTACTAGATAGGGTAGTTGTCGGACTTCTCTCCAGTCATATCCCTCTTCAATCAAAAGATTGACATTCTGTAACTCCTGTTTCAAGCGACTGTGGATGTCTGGCGAAGATAGAACTTTATGAAAAGTGTACATCAGCATCGTAGATGTTGTGTCCACGCCGGCAAAGACAAAGGTATTGCCCTGGTCAATGAGCCATTCGCGATCCGCCTCGCTGAGGTTTTGATCTTTTGATGGATTCAAAGCCTCAATGACCGTTGTTTTTCTATCATTCGGGTGGGCATTTTTACTATTGTCCAAATTTCGATCGATCCACTCGCCACCTTGCTATACCCCAAAGTTAGCAGTTTCACAATAAATGAGACCAAGAACTCACATTTCTAAAGTAAGTGAGGCCTGGAAGTAAGATTTTCAGGAGCCACTTTGGCAATGAAAATAAATATTCGGCCAGAAATGGGATATGAACGGCTGGAAAATAATGGTCAGTTGTTCGTTTTCTGGAAATTAGTACCATCTTGGATTTACTTACTGAACCAAAGGCCCTCCAAGCACATATCAAGAACATCGAGCAGCTTTTTTGCCTCTTCGGGCTTGTCAACAAATTCCGGAGAAAATCCAAAACACAAGTGACATATGATATCCGTCTATCGTGTTTAATTTAGTCAGTGATCGTTCAAAGATGCCTGCAAGGCAAAGAGGTTTCTGGGATATCAAGTACCGATATACTCCGAAGCATTTGGAACAAATCGATTTCCTCGCCTTTCTTGAATCGAGATGCAAGCTGATCAGAGGCATTTCTGGTAGCCAAATAAGCTTTCTCAGCCATTACACCCCAGTCTCGTGGTGCAACTATCGCATTCGATTTGCTTCGCATGGATCGGGCCGATTTGCTATCAGCACTCAATATTGAACGGGGGACCCCTAACTTTCCATAGAAGCCGGGGTCTTTATCAAAACCCGATCCGATGCTAAAGATCCTGTTTAAAATTGAGCATTTGCTTTGCAATGAGGTAATACTAGTGTATCTCAATGAACTAACTTGTAGTAGAAGTCCGGATCATTTATGTGAACGTGGTTCGGAGATATACGAACAATATCGGTATCTATAAATAATAAAGAAAAAGAAAAAGAAATAAGAAATTAGACACCAATTCTTGTAAGCTTCAAGCAGCACATACTGTATTCTCGATGAAGCTCATCAATAGCCCGAGCAGTATTTCCATCACGAAAAACATCCTGCCACATCTGCCACAGACTAGAAACTGCCGCTAATCGTGGTCCAGGGATAGAAGCAAGCGGATGAAGCCATAATCGCCAAGCCAAAGTTCGCACTATCTGGGCAATGATAATAGTACCCAAGGCGAGCAGTAGCAGGTTACTATATGGGAAAGGAGCATTTTCCAAGATCTTGCCCACATAACCGTCCAACATATCGCGCGACAAATCGATTTCGAGCAATTTCTAAACGATTTGTAGGGTTGACAGTAGAAAGCGGGGGGCTTTGCTGATGGATTTTGCCCAGGTAACGACATTCTTTCGAGGGTTAAGCCCGATTAGAATAGCGCACGATCCTTTTTCCATCCGCTCGTTCATTTGCAGAAAGTTGACTAGTCATCTGCGGGTGTGCATTGGTGGAGGTCCACGGGTGATGATCATGCATAATCCTGCGGTCGCCCCATGCATACCACGCATTCAAAACAGTTTGCTCAAACGATAGCGGTTAAATTGAAAAATATATTCTTGTTCGCTGATACTTCTCATTTGATTTATCCATAGCATACACGGAAACAACCCATAATGCGATCCAAAGCCCGACTGGTCATATTAGAACCCCCTTGGCTGAACTTTGTGGACGATTTAGGGTTGCACAGCATAAGTCCCAGCAAACTAACAGGTGGTCGATTAAGCGCCTCCACGTTCATCAAAACAAACTATTCAAGAGCTGAATGAGGAGCTGAAAGTCGAGGAGGGCATTTATGAGGCCCTAACTGTCTTCCTATGTAGATACTTCTTTCTCGTTTCAAGGAGTTCGAAGTAATTTAGTTCAAGTTTCCGTCCAACATGCATCCTGACGATAGAAAGAAGGGTCTACCAGACAATGCTATCCTGGTCTCTTCTGCGTTATATGCCGATTATCCCGAATACTTCTCTCATTTCAAACCAAAAATTCACAAAAATGCCCAAACGGCGGATGATGCAAGTATTCAATGCCAGATTGACCTCATGGGTAGACAGAATCTTGGGAAGCTCATTTGAACTTTGAACCCAACTTCTGGGGGTAGCAGTGCTCTTATGTTTCCTTATACTCTTCCTGAGAACTTGGCTCTTGTGGCCTACATGTCTGAAGCAGCTGCATGCCTCGACGGTATGTCTATCGAGAAGACGTTCTTTTGGCGAGAAATGTCATTAATAATGCTTGGTAGATGTCGAGGAGAAATTGGATGTTCTATCGCCTGTAAGTTAGAACCGCAATTCGGTTCAATACTCGTTTGTACTAGACAGTGGTACAGTTTCAAATCCCAGTTGACACGAATTCTAACCTTGGAGTCAAATTGGATCACTGAATAGCATCGTGATGTAATTCAAAAAGCATCCGATACACTAGGAAATTCGCTTGCTCAACCATTGGTCCCAACATATGGTCAGAGCATCCAGAAACGAATCGAGCAGAATATTTCCAAGGTGTTGACTCACGTATCGAATCGTGGTGAGACAGGAGAATCTGTACTCTCTTCTTGGGATCCTTGGCAGCGTCTTGCGCGGGCTAGCAAATCGACCCCCAATGACATCGAGTATCATAGTCTATACCACTATCTTTCTTCAAGAAGAGAGAATTTTGGCTGGGAGTAAGTGTGCAGTCCCACTACACAAATCGAGCGCATAGCTGATCATCGCAGACAAATAAATGCATTGGCTCATTTTGGTGCTGGTATTACTCAGGATAAAAAGGTGAAAACAATCACAGATGTCATTCTTGAGCCCTTGTACTACTCAGCCATCGTTTCAAATGACTACTTTTCTTGGGAAGTTGAATCTGCGGGCTCGACGGATCGCACCATCAATTGTGTTGCCTTTCTCACTCAATGGCATTCTCTCTCAGTGACGGAAGCAAAGGAGTTTGCAAAAGCCAAATGCATTGGGCTAGAACAGGAATATCTGGATAAAAAAGCGGAATATCTAGCAGGATCTAGCGGGAGTTCTGGTTCTCAAAGTATCCTCGATTCTTTAGAATTGATGGAGGCAGTGATAGCGGGCCTTTCACTTTGGAATACTACCTGTCCTCGCTATCATCCTTCAAGATTAAGTGAGAATGTATACGAGGCATACTTTCAAAGCAGAGTTGGCGACGGGTTTAGATTTTTTGACTTTTGTACTGAGTCGGCTCATATCTTGAGTTCTGAATCAGATCTGGTTTCCGGGCCCCAGAAAATTAACGGGCTGAAACTGTTGAATAACGCTCAACATACAGACACTTTCACGAAAAGTCTTGATCCAATTACAGAGGCTGGGAGTAAGTGAATATCTATTGACTTCAAGACAGTATTTGCATTGACTTGAAATAGGTGTTCGGGCTCCAGCTCATTTTAAAGATATCGCTTTAGACCCGTTGGGCCTAGAGGTAAGTCTTCGAATTTGACCGCAATGTGCTTTTTACGAACAGTACTTCTAGGTATTGAGATACCCCTCAGACTACATCATGGCGATTCCCGGTAAAGGCGTTCGTGGAGCCGTTCTGAATGCCATGGATCTTTGGTATAATGTCCCGCCAGAGTCTCTTGAAACGATCAAATCTGTTGTCAAGCTCATACATACTTCATCTTTGATGTGAGTTAGACCTAATAAATAAACAGCTATTTTCATTCATAGCTTTGTCTCATCAATACAATACACAGGTTCGATGATGTTCAAGACAATTCTCCCCTTCGTCGTGGAAAACCTTCTGCTCATAGCATATTTGGGGTTGGTCAAACTATCAGCTCTGGATTCTTTCTCTGTCTTGATGGTTTCAGAATGATTCAAAGTCTATCACCGACTGCGATGTCAATATACATAGGTCAGTATATCTCAATTCAAATCTATGAGGTTTGGACCATGGAAATTGGCTCATGTTGTCATATTTAGACGAGCTTGATTCTATGCACCGCGGGCAAGCGTATGATCTTTACTGGACACAGAACAGTACGCTTCCGACCGAGAAAGAGTATTTGAGTATGATTGATGCCAGTAAGCTCTATTTTACTTTGTCTGGTATTTAACTTCGACAATCCTATTGCTAATCTCCTACTTTTAGAGACATCTGCATTATTCCGTCTTGCTAGCCGGTTGAGTCGAGCTGAGGCCACCACAAACAAGTAAGACAATCTTAGCTCAAGACTACTAGTCTTATAGTATACAACATGAGCACCTTTATGATGTCCAAATATTTACATACTTGCAGGCATCTCGAGCTTGAACGTCACTTCACATTAGTCGGAAGATATTTTCAAATCCGCGACGACTATCAAAACCTGACTTCTGCCGAGGTAAGCACAGCAATCCCTCATAAAGGAAAGTTTATACTAATTATCTGCAGTACATTTCCAACAAAGGCTTCTGTGAAGACCTTGATGAAGGAAAATATTCATTGCTACTGATCCATTCCCTACAGAAAGGGGATCCATTGATCCAACATATCCTTCAACAACGGAAAATCAGCGGTAGTCTGACACCGGAAATGAAGCAGATTGTTCTTGATCAGCTGAAGGCCAACGGTAGTATGGATTATACATTGTCTGTCCTCAAGGAGCTTTTCAAGTTGATTAAAGAGGAGCTCGAGGACCTGGAACGAGAAACGAGGACTAAGAATTGGATATTATGGCGGGTGCTAGATCAGCTCAAGATTTGATTCCCAAAGAACGAGCATACCTATAGCAGCAGTAGGTACTGCTGCTATACTGCTAATGCCAGTAGTATGGGATGCTAGTAGAGTTGAAAGACTCGATTTTCGTCATGACTATACTCCTGTATTTTGCAGTTTCAGTGTTGGATTTGCAGGTCCATAACCTCTACAACCAGGGCTACCAGCAAATGTAGGCGCAAACACTTTGCGAATATATATCCAATCATTCCATCCTACAAATTGCAGGTAAAGTAGCTTAAGAAGAACTCATCGTACAAAATAGGAGTAAGCATATGCAAAGAGTTGATTTAAATATAAAGTTTGTATACTAGTCAGCTCTATCTGGGATGTATTCAAGGCGCTCATTGAGTTGTGTTCGGCGTTGATCTTGTTACGGCGGCCGAGACTTACCTCACCTTCAGGTTTCACTCCCTTTCAATTTCTCGCCTTTAACCAACTCCAACCTCAACCTCGTCCTTCCCCCCACAAATGCACCATGGCTGCCCCCGTACCTCTTGACCGCGTCCCACCGACCACAGCTGCCTACGTGGTCGCAACCGCTATCATCGCCGGCGTCACAGGATATTTCATTGGCCAAGGTGCCTCACTCGGCCTGTTCCACGAAAAGAAAAGCTGGCCCAACAACTACGACGTCAAAGTTCACCGCGACTCATCTGACGAAGAGGAGGAAGAATCAGAGGAAGAGAGCGAAGATGAGGGAAATGGCGAGGAATTGGCAAAGTTCAAGGATAATACTGAGGAGGTAAAATTGGTGCTGGTCATTCGTACGGACCTGGGCATGACGAAGGGTATGTGGAATTTTCTGGCTCTACAACAAGACTGTTTGCAATCGCAATAGTTTCGAGAATGATATGCTAATCTTCATTTGTACCTTCTATAGGCAAAATGGCTGCGCAAGCTTCACACGCGACTCTTGCCTGTTACAAATATTTCCAGTCACACCAGCCCGATTCGCCGATTCTATCGCGCTGGGAACGCGGTGGTCAAGCCAAGATCGCCCTACAAATTAAGTCGGAGGATGATATGATCCTGTTACAAGCTCAGGCTATGAGCATGGGACTTTGCGCGCGTGTGATTCAGGATGCCGGTCGCACGCAAATTGCTGCTGGCAGTCGCACGGTTCTAGGTGTGCTGGGTCCGAAGAGCGTCGTTGACAGCGTCACTGGTCATCTGAAGCTGCTGTAAAAGATATACTTCTGGATATGAGACTATTGGTATAGCACATGGGTTAGGGCGTAGGGTGCCGTTGTATACACCATTGTACAACCATACTTCTGGCCGAGATAGGAAATAATGATCATGATGGATGCCGATGACAAACAATGCGACAGTCGAGATGCGTAGACCATATTTTCTCAGATCTCTTAAAGAAGCATTTAAAATTGCCCCAGCAACGCGATCCACACTGCAGAGTTTGCAAAACAAAGCTGTGAATCGGCTAAGTTGGGCTGGGCTGAGCTGAGCTTTATCCGTCCGCTTTCTAACAGAGCTCAGACATGCTGCAGCACTACGAATATCGTTGTCTATGTATAATGGTATGTTGGCAAGTCATGGTTTTTCCCTAACCTCAGTAGCCAATGGCCAATCGGCAAAGGGACATGAAATATGACGCCGTCCGCCTCCAGGCTCTCAAGCCGAGCTCACCAGGAGGGAGCTCAAGACCCGAGGGTAACCTGGCGCAGAACATTAATCTGGGACCTGTCGACAGGACACCGTTAAGTGCCATACATGTAAAGAAAAGTATGGCTCCGTAAATCGTCGAGCTGCCCAGCTCTCAACCGTAACACAGCTGTGAACGGGAGTGCTGGACACAGATCCGCTTGGTAGAAGAAGAAGAAGAGAAAAAGAGTCGAGGCGGGAAGTTCGCCTTTTTATCGCGCGGAAGAAATTGTGCCGCTAACCGTGTTGGGACTAGTGTGCGATATCACGTGGCAGCGCGCATCAAGGCCGCTTCACTTCAAGAAGGATCTCGTCTACAGTTAATCACTGCCACCCTCATTTCACCATGACGGACGCTCTTTCGATTGAGCAGAACAACAAGATTCGGGTGGCCCTAGGCCTGAAGCCACTCCCTGTTCCCGGTGCTGATGGCGCCGGTCCATCCTTTAAGGAAGACGATAGCGACAGCGGATCCGAATCAGAAGAAGACCCCGCGAGCACCCTCGAATCCCGACAGGCGCAAGGATACGATAATTGGAAGAAACTCCAGGATGACGCCGAGGCAAAAAGGAAGCGGGAGGAGCGCAGCGCCGCCATCAAAAAAGCTCGTGATGCCGCTCAGCGAAATCTCCAACTGGAAGGCGCCACCCTTGGAGAAGATGACGGTGCCGGTCTCGATACAAAGTCCTGGTTGATGCAGTCCAAGAAACGTACCAAAAAGATCGAGAAAGAGCGCGCGCGCAAACTTGCTGAAGAACTGGAAGAACGAGAGCGCGCCGCTGCGGCTGAATATACGGCCGCAGATCTTGCTGGTATCAAGGTCGGACACGCTGTGAATGATTTTGAGGGCGGAGAAGATCATATTCTGACTTTGAAGGACGCTGCTGTGGACGATGAAGAGGAGGGCGATGAACTTCAAGATATAAACTTGGTCGACAAGGAAAAGACTCAAGAGCGACTGGAGTTGAAGAAGAACAAGCCTGTTTACGATCCCACTGCAGAGAACCAGGGCATTCTTTCACACTACGACGAAGAGATCGAAGGCAAAAAACGAAAACGCTTCACTCTCGACGCGAAGGGCTCCACCGAGGAAGAAAGAGAGGCTAAGCGACAAGAGGTATCGGAACGACTGAAAACGGGCGCCATCACTCTCGACCTCGAGCCCGAAGTTCCAACATCAGATTATATGGATATCAGCGAAGTGAAAATCAAGAAGCCGAAAAAGAAGAAGAGCAAGACTACGAAACAAAGAGCTGTGATCGATGACGAGGATATGTTTGGCGGAGCTGGACCCGCAGGGGATTCATCTATGGAAATTGATAGCAATGGAGCGCCGGCTCCTGCTCCCCGAAGGGTGATCGATCAGAATGTCTCTTTCGTGGATGATGATGACCTGCAAGCATCCCTGGCGGCCCAACGGCGCGCCGCTTTTAAGAAACGCAAGAAGGTCCGCCCAGAAGACCTTGCGCGACAGCTCCGAGAAGAAGAGTCCCAAACCCCCATGGAAACCGATACCCCCGACGACAATGCTGAAGAGCCCGGTCTTGTCATTGATGAAACGTCTGAATTCGTCAGTCATCTGCAGAAACCCACCCTTCCCAGCCGCGAAGAACGAGTGGCAGAGCCTGCGTCTGAGAATCGTCCTCCGCAACCAGAACCACAACACCCCGAAGCCGAAGCTGAAGCGGAGGAAAATACTGGCGACGTGGACATGGAGCGATCATACAACGATATTGAAGATGATGAAGATCTTGCAGAGCGTTTGAAGCAAGAGAAATCCCAGGAGGCCGAGCCAGAGCTTACGGGTACCGGATTAGAAGAAGAAGCTACATTGGACCAAGGTCTAGGATCTACATTGTCTATGCTACGACAGCGTGGCCTGGTCAAAGAAACAGATAGTGGATCGAGCAATTCTCTCACACGCGACCGACAACGTTTCTTGCAAGACAAGTTCAAGCGTGAGGCTGATGCCGATCGTCGGGCTCGCATGCAGCGTGAGCGTGATCGCGCTTCTGGCAAGCTGGACCGCATGACTGCCCGAGAGCGTGAAGAATACGCACGGTGGGAGAACAAACAGCGTGACCAGCAGGAGGCACGCCAGATGGCCGAAGTGTTTAACCGCGAGTATAAGCCGGATGTCCAGCTGAAATATGTGGACGAGTACGGACGATCTATGACACACAAGGAGGCGTTCAAGCACTTGAGTCACCAATTCCACGGCAAGGGTAGCGGTAAGATGAAGACCGAGAAGCGATTGAAGAAGATCGAAGAGGAGAAGAAACGGGAGGCGATGAGTGCACTGGACAGCAGTCAACACACGGGCATGAACAATGCGATGGAGGAAACTGCTCGTAAGAAGCGACAGGCTGGAGTGCGTCTCGGGTAGAGGATGAGGAGGAAGTGATAGATTGGTTTTGGACTGTATAGAGTCAGTCGCGATCTCCTGAGCAGATCAGTTACTACAGAGTATGGAGTGCTAGTAGTATGAGAGTATGGCCCTGAGACGATCGCGCTACGATATTCCCTTTATGGAACTGGAATCCTTTGCAAATAAGAATAATTGAACCCGAAGTAATCCGAACTACACTCAATCGGTCATGTCCTCCCGATAGACCCGATGATCCCGACACAATTCGCCCTAAAAAAAAAAAAAAAAATTCCATATCTCCGCGTTGCTACGTAATTTCACCAGGGAATTTTCTCCAGATTCTCCGCGTGTGGGGATTTCCTTTTAGGGCTCACTCGAGTGCACCACTTGCATATCCTGTACATAGTACATAGTTATAGCCCCGAACTTGTTAAATATGTACAGTAGGAATATCCCCACTTTTTGTGACAGATGATAGTCAATTAATTAATTAACCGAGCATTGCCTCCTGCGTAAATGTACCAGTTGAATAGTACAGAGTATCGTAGGTTATTTGTCTTTTGTTATTGCTGGTTGACTGTTTACCCCAACTGCGTGAGGGGAAATTCCGGTGGAGAATCGGCCAGATCAGCTCACCGGAGGAAATGCCCTCCCCGAGTCGCGCAATGTCGGGTGGAAGTAAATGTACATTCACCCTCTGTGTATACATACTATGTATACACAAAGTGTTTAGTAAATATAATATATCTATGAATGAAGAGGATGAGCATATGTAATTGTGGGTAAGTATATGGCAGTCTATATAAGATAATGGTGAAATTGTTAATGTTATGGAATAAATTGATACTATGTATGCATACACAGAATTGTCAATACACATTGTTTACTCAAAGTTGGTACTTTAATGGTACTTTGGTGCTATGGTGCTATTACTTGTATGCTATCCTGAGTACCCGATACCCGCTCCTCGCTGTGGGGAAACACACAATCACAAGTACCCGGTACCGCTATCACATGAGTCAGCCCCCCGTCGTTCGCAGCATCTCCGACCTTTTCTTCCCCGACTTTCTCCTCTTCCTCCCCCCTTGACTTTGGGTTTTCCCTTCTATTTGGTCTCCTTGCCATCTTTCTCTCTCCTCTCATCTTTTCCAATCTTGCACAATGCTGTCTACTCTTCGTGTCGCCAGCCGTTCGGCTGCTGCCCGCGAGGCTAACTTCGTGGTTATCGGTGCCAGACAAGCCTCGGCCTGGTCCAAGGTCCCCCAAGGCCCTCCGGTAAGCTTGGAATTTGATTTCCGATGCTGTCAATCAGCAATTGAGACTGTCAATGCTGACTCTTTGCTCTCAAAATAGGATGCTATCCTGGGTATCACTGAGGCCTTCAAGGCCGACTCTTTCAAGGAGAAGATTAACCTTGGTGTTGGTGCTTACCGTATGTGTTTTCCTCCTTCTGTTGCTCGCGCACGCGCAGATCCCCTCGGATACAAGCTTATTTCCCATCCAATTCATTAATTGCAATCATGTACTAACTACTTTGCCCTGCTTCAGGCGATGACAAGGGCAAGCCCTACGTCCTCCCCTCCGTTCGCGCCGCCGAGGACAAGGTTGTTGCTTCGCGCAGCGACAAGGAGTATGCTGGTATCACCGGTATCCCTGCCTTCACCAACGCCGCCGCCGAGCTGGCCTACGGCACCGGCTCCCCCGTCATCAAGGATGACCGTCTTGTCATCACCCAGACCATCTCCGGTACCGGCGCCCTCCGCATTGGTGGTGCTTTCCTCGAGCGCTTCTACCCCGGCGCGAAGAAGGTTTACCTGCCCAACCCCAGCTGGGCCAACCACAACGCTGTCTTCAAGGACTCTGGCCTTGAGGTCGAGAAGTACCGCTACTACAACAAGGACACCATTGGTCTGGACTTCGAGGGTCTGATCGAGGATATCAAGGCTGCACCCGAGGGCAGCATCATCCTGCTGCACGCCTGTGCTCACAACCCCACTGGTGTTGACCCTACTGAGGCTCAGTGGCGCCAGATCAGCGATGTCATGAAGCAGAAGGGCCACTTCGCTTTCTTCGACATGGCCTACCAGGGCTTCGCTAGCGGTAACGCTGACAAGGATGCCTTTGCCCCCCGTCACTTCGTTGCTGAGGGCCACAACATCGCTCTGTGCCAGAGTTTCGCCAAGAACATGGTATGTTTGACATGAAATTTGAGAAAAGCTGGGCTAGAGGAATCGAGGGACGAACTAACCTTTCGCATAGGGTCTCTATGGTGAGCGTGTCGGTGCTTTCTCCCTCGTCTGCGAGAACGCCGAGGAGAAGAAGCGTGTTGAGTCTCAGATCAAGATTCTCATCCGTCCCTTCTATTCTAACCCCCCTATCCACGGTGCCCGCGTCGCCTCCGCCATCATGAACGACCCCTCTCTGAACCAGCAGTGGCTCGGTGAGGTCAAGGGCATGGCTGACCGTATCATCGAGATGCGCAAGCTGCTCCGCGAGAACCTTGAGAAGCTCGGCAGCAAGCATGACTGGTCCCACATCACCAGCCAGATCGGCATGTTCGCCTTCACCGGTCTGAAGCCCGAGCAGATGGATGCTCTGGCCAAGGAGCACTCCGTCTACGCCACCAAGGACGGTCGTATCTCCGTTGCTGGTATCACTTCCGGCAACGTCCAGCGTCTGGCCGAGTCCATCTTCAAGGTCACCGGTTAAACGTGATGCATGATGCACAAAACGAATAAACGGAGGAAAAACTAGATACGAAAAATTGGAATTGAAATCGGGCACCAGGAGTCCTTGGTCGACTTCTGGGATTTTGCGGCCCTTGTACTGATATCTAATGTCTCTGTGTTTTATATTTAGCATGGTTTGGCTTTGTCCATCTCAACGGAGATTTTGGATTCATCATCACTTTATTCTCGTAGACATTTGGTAATGTAGATCTTGATCATACAGCGTGGATGATCGCCTAGTTTCTGTGCGTATTCCAAGTCCTGAAAGAATCTGTATATTAGTGTAATTGGATGTAGCAAATAAGATTTAACTAGAAAATGCCTATCACTGATTCTCTTCAATCTTCCTGAGCTCTTCCTCTATCCTAGCCCACGCCCTTGGTAAAAGCGTTCCCTCAAGCCAGTGATTCCCAGCGTAATCTTGACCAAGCATAGAAAAAAGGTTGAACCCTTTATATGGTTGACCGACATTCTCATAATAGTACATCACCATAGATCCTATAGGATTCTTCCTATCCTCTGAAAGATCCCCCTGATGTTTCACAGCAGCACTGAAATCAACAGTCTTGACTAAGTCTGCCCTTTCCATGTTATTGAAAACTATGGGCAATGCATCTGCCTCTCCAAATAACACTCCAGGTGTCTGACCTGCATCAATGGATTTATATCCACTTCTTAAAAAGGCAGAGGCTTGTCCTGCAGTAGCTTGTTCCGTGAAATGTTGTCGATGACTGAGTGCAATTGATCCAATCGAACCTCTAACTTGACCAGATGAAATAAACGAGAAAGTACCCAGTGTAAGATTCTGCAGGAAGACACCTGTTGAATCCATGAATTCTGGAAGTCGAAATCGAGCATTTAATAGACTCAAAATGGTAAGTGGGCGGATTGTTGGCTCTGATAATGCCACTGTCTGCGATATCCACGCCGTGAGTGCATCGCCGCTACTTATATGCGTCTCAGGGTTGTGGTCTTGTATTTTACCAATCTCTCGTTGGGCTCTGTATTTGATCTTCCTTAATGTGTTCTTTGATAGACAGATTAGATGTCGTTGTCGAGATGCACCCCATATCATATTCCATACGTGTCGGAATAAGAACATGTAGAGACCTATACCACTCAAACGTCTTTCTTCAATCTTCAACTCTTCATGGCTTTCAGGATTGGAGAAGATTGATTCACGGAGGAGGTCATTCTTTGCACCAAAGATGGGGACCAATTTTCCCTCTTGGCTATTTAATACCGATGACCAGGCTGAGAGGAGGGCTTGTCCTCCGAAAGCGTCCATTAATGCATGTGGCCAAACTATAGAGACGATAGTTGCGTCTCGGAAGGAAGTGATATGAAGTGAGACCATTGGAAGTCTTTGTTGCACCATCTGCTCGAAAGTTGGGAATTTTGGCCTCGTGATAAATAATTTGAAGTCTTCAGAGATTGGCTGAGGTGAGGAACTGCCAGTTCGTATTGGCCAGTGACAAGCAATTGGATGGTTTTGAAGCTCCACGTCAAAATTTTGATGAGTGAAGAATGTCCTTGAATGATCTGTCGAGTCATGTTGAACATAAACTTCTAATTCCCCATTCGCCTATGTCGAAATTGGTGAGTTATCTGCATAGCTGGTAAATGAGATGGGACGCATCCTACCTTCAATCTTAGTCTACCTCCAAGCTTGCACCATTCCTTCATCCCCAGTAATTGACACAAAGCATTGTTCAACAGTTCAGGGTCAAGGACGTCATTGAATAACATCGGCCAGCTAACGAAACACCGATTGGTCTTCTCATTGTCGAATGGGTACAAAGGGTATACATCCTCGGAAACATCTGACAGCTGTCGTTCGGTTGACATGTTCGCAAAAACCGTGGTTAAGAACTCAGAATGGAGTGCGCCATCCAAGATAAAGTGAAAATGGGAATTTCCGATTTTCCAGGAGGATTATCAGGTACCAATTCAAACAAGGTTAATTGCGCGACGATCATAAAATAGATTTTATGGAGGACCCAGTTTTTAGGGTGTCTCTAACTTCCTCTCAACACTCCCACGAATCTTCCTCGGAGAAACTGTCAGCTAAGACTTTAACATTTAACAACATTTTAAGACTGGACCCTACTATTTGAGGCATCAACAGTATTTCTGGGTTCTCGTGGCTGTCAATGTTTACTGTTATACCCGCCAAAGTAAGTATGCATACTTAAGGGGTAACGACGATTGCACCCACATGTCTCTATACCATCCATGGATGAACTGAAATTTGGAATAAGCTTTTGGGCTAGGCTACCTCGAAATAGAATTAGTAATAGATCTCAATGGCTGAAAAGTAGTCAGATTGGGTCAATGGGGAAAATCAGACTCTTGAATTCCCTCCGCGGCCGCCCAGATGTGACCCACCGAGAAGTTGATAGCTTATTTCTGATTTTTAGGACTGCTGTCACTTCTTTTTGGAGGGTTGGGAGGGGGAATAACAAGTTATCAGCTATCGAAATTGGACAGTTTTCAACATGTCCATAATTAAGCCCCAAAATAGAAGAGAATCTCCCCAAGAGCCTACGGTAGTAAGATTCCAAGGCTACGAGCAGCTCGTAGCCAATATTCTCGGTTCTATTAAAGTTAGGAACCCAGAGTTATAGTCGCATTTGCTGGGAAACTCTAATACATCGTTTAGCTTCCTAAGTAGTATAATTCAAAGTTTCCCAGTAGTCCTCGTTTCAACGAGGACTTGATCGATTGCATGTTGGGCTCTTACGGTATTTTCACGCTCGAGTAGGCAATGGTCAGTCGTAACTATTGAAGAATAAAACAATATGAAAGACATCCATTCATTTATTACCCGATACTTTGCCCCCATGAGAAGCATAGCATCGATTAAACAACCTAGCAGGATCTTGGGTATTTTATTAGACAAATTGTTCTCATTGCTTGAACCATTAAAAGCTGGGCCAAGGGCTCATGGTTGTAGAGAGAATGTAATTTATACCAATATCTGATAATATTCATGTCATGGGACAACATATCTACAATAATCTACTAGATTAGTTTATACGGGAAGTGGGAAGTACTACTTCCCACTTCCCGTATGAACTACTAAAATAAGTTAGGTACTACTTGGTACGATTATTCGAAATCAATCGAGTTGAAATGGTCATTAACCATTTTAATAAATTGTCAAGTACGACGAAGAGTTAAAAGCCGTAACACGAAACTAATTCCATCGTATTTATGGAGTACCCATCCAGAACGCCTAGACCAACCGGATTACCCTTTGCGCTTTTTTTTTTTTAAAAAAAAAAAATCAGACCCAGAGAGAACTTAGAGACCGCCCATCAAACCACTAACACCCACATCGGCCCCGCCGGTAGGTGCAAGCGAGGGACATATACAGCCTGCCGGGATGTTGGGAGGGTAGGACCAGCCTGGTGATGGGGTTGGAAGAGAGCGGCCCATTGCGCGGGCGATGATGCTGGCGGGTGTTGCACCTTGACGGGCATGAAGAAGACCGAAGCGAAGGAAGACTTCGGAGAGTGTAACGAGGATGGATATTACGATCAGGACGATGACAACCCAGGTTTGATCTGATTTTGTATTAGCATAGGACGGGAAAGTAAATGAATGATAGATGTATAGACATACATGATGTGCGGTTGTCGGCTATAGAGTCTGAGAGGATTTCTGCGAGATCGAGGAATACTCGGCAGCGTTCATTGAGAACTTGAATTCGAGGTTTGATCTCGAGGTATTCACGAACAGCGATATAAAGAGGGTAAAGAGTGGGTTCACTCTCCCAGAAGAAATTTGGAACGTCGAGCATATTTGATGCTGGTATTGTTAGTAACGAAGGATAGATCAGGTAAGAGGCTGGGCTCACTCACATAAATTGACCTCCACGCGACTCTTGAAAAGTCTTCCTAGAATTCGGAATACCTCTTCGCGCTTCATACCAAGTTGGCCAGTCATAGCAAGCCTTCGCGGTACATCTTTCGCATCAGCCATCTGACGCGCCATGACCTCTTCAAAGAAACACAACTTGGTACTCTGTGAGATGCCATGACTGATTGCCAGCTTGATCATATGGTCACCACTGCGGAGTGTAATCATATCATTATAGACACGAGGTCGAGAGATTTCAGTGGAATACTCGAAGTGGAATTCTTCCGTCTCAAAGTCCTCTTCATGCAGAGGCATTGTCGTCAGTGGAATAGGAGTACCAGTAGCCGAAGATGTAGCGAATGCCAGATCCGCCAGTAAATCTTTCTCTTGGCGCTCGGTGAAATTCCAGAATACAACAACCCCATAGCTGAAGACAAACATCTCTGCGACATTGTAAAGAGTTCGCGCAGGTCGTTCAGGCATGGGCGATGATGACTTGGAAGGAGAAGCCGAACGAGCTCTGAACAATGCCTGCCCATCATCAGAACTGTGTCTCCGTCGTCGAGGTCGGAGATTAGGAGTATTTTCTTCACTAGACGGGCCGTCCTGTTCCGATGCACGTTCTTGTAGTCGGGCATCATCCTCTGAAATTCGATTCAAGAGCTCCTGATGTTCTTCACTCGGACCATGCTCGGAATCCTGCGGCGACGCCTCATGGTGATGTTCTTCCTCTGGCCGATTGTGGCCTCCAACAGAATGCTCCTCAGCTTCTCCAATCCAATCATCATGATGATCTCGCAACTCGTTTCGCTCAATCTCTTCATCAAGCAATGATTTCCCACCCGGGAATTTCAACACCGGGCTACTGCGCAGCCTATATCCTTCATGCCCAGGTACTAAAGGTAAATGATACGCCGTGTACAGACAATCATCATATAACTTAGTCCTCGCTCCATGCCACTCTTTCACAAACGAGGCCACGGATCCCATTTTATACGCTTGCGCAGTACAATAAGCCGTTACACGCGCGAGCTTTTCCGTCCGCCGCGCCTTGGGCAAACGCTCTGCATAACTCTTTGCACCCTCAGGAGCAACACGCCTCTTGCGAAGAGCTTCCTCTTCAGCTCGAAGCGGCGCAATATCATTATCAATATCAAAGTCTCCACTTCCAAGTCGTTTCTGCGTAATGAGAGCCTGTCTCACGGCTTCGGGATCGACATGCTTATCATGCGCGATACGAGCAACCAGTTCCTCGTCAACGAGATCCGAATCATCAACCCCATCCTCATCCTCATCACCTTCATCAGGCTCTCCCACTCCACCGGTATCAGGTAATAGCACGAGCTTCTCGCTAACTTTCGTTGTACGTGGAGGTAGACGTGGCTGTGCTGCTAATCGGCCATTAGCTGCGGTGCTACTACTTCCTCCACCGATTAGACCACTGGCCGAGGCGAGTCTCCGGGAGCGCGAGATTGGCGGTGGATGACGCTGCTGCATGGACGGGACATCGGAGGCATATTGTAAGACATTGTCGACGGTGATAAAGCGGGTGGCGGGGGATCTGCGGCGTCTGGGTGTAGATGCTTGTTGCTGATCGCGTGAATCGGTAACCTGTTGGACACGGGGCGAGACATTATCAGTAAGGGTTTCCCTGGGGCTACCGTGGCGTAGCGGGAGCCGCAACAGTAACGGGATAATTGCTTTTCGCAGAGAACGTACCAAGACGGTCGGGCTACGCTGACTGGTTCCCCTTCCTCGGGCCGGGGGAGTCATTGTGATAGTTTGCCTTTCTCGTGCCCAAATATATTGGACTCCAATTGCACAAGGCGTGGAGAATGAGGTTGAGCTTGTCGAGAGCAGTTGAGCTGCCCAAGTTGCTGGCACAGAACCAAGTGCGCTAGACTCGATATGGATTAGCGAGGTCAACGGTGACGACGTAATTTATATTACGTGCAACTGTATGGATACCGTACAGTACATCTAAATCCCGTGACTATGCCACGTGTCTACCCACCAATCATGGACTTAATAAAGCGCCACTGCTCCACCGACAGAGCAGCGAACCAGAGATGCGCGAATCCGGGGTAGAGCCTAAGCTGATCATCTACACCCAAGGATGGAAAAGATCGATCCTACAGTTACTGTACATTTGTTCATATATATACGAGTAAGGCGTTGAGCAAGATTGGTATCAAGTGAAATTTTCCATTGCATGTCGCGTGGACTATGCTTGTGAACTGGACGACATCATTCGGATGTTGCCTGCGCGGAATGAATACAAAAATTCTATATCACAGATCATGGGAATGCAAATAAAAATGTGCCGATGGGGAAAGAAACAGGACATGCAGGTTGGAATAGTTTGAAAAGATTAAGCAGAAAAGAAAAGAAAAGAATATAAGCCGTTGAAAGACCGTAAATCCGTAAAACGCCGAGCTGATCCGTCTGTCGAAAAGCAGGGCGAAGTTCGCCGTTTGAGGGACCACTGAATTGCCATGCAAATTTAAACAAAAGGTGAAAACGAAGAAACAAAATGATTTGAAAAAAGTTCACGGAATGGCACCCTCCTCACGGAGTCGATAATTTTCATCCCAGATCTCCTGCTTCATTTGTTGTAATCGTTTATGCTGCTTCTCCAGTTTGTCAACATCCCTTTGGGCGGGATGAGCTTGATTGGCCAGTGCTTCATGCAAGGCGGAGTATTTCGCATAATACTCCTTGAATTTTTCCGATTTGTCCAGCAATCGTTTCCGAGAAACCTCTTGAGCCATCGAGGGAGATGCACTTCCCGTGCTACCGCTGGAGGTACTAACTGCGCGGCGCCGTTTGTGCTCTAAATTGCCAGTCGTAATTGGATGTCCATCTCTCTCGGATTCAGACCCAAGATCGGGCTCTGCCTTACGCTTCAGGGGGTTTTTCGCGGGTAATGTCTTGTTCGCAGCCCTGTTGAGTGAAGCCACCGGACGGGTAGGCTTGGTTCGGGTTGCATCCAGAGTGGATTTTGAGGATGTTTGCCTCAAAGAGACTGGGTTGGGAGTGGCTTTTGGAGGTGCAGACTTGGTTGGAGCGGGCTGAGTTGAGCTTTTGGTAGATGCGGGCTTGTTGACGCCATTAGCCGGCGCGGCAGGCTTTGATGATAAGCGTGCAGCTGTGGCAGTAGTCTTGTTCCGGGCCAGTTGAGATATAAGGGGAGATGAAGAAGATGAACTTGAAGAGTGATTTTGACTGTCGGAACGACTGCGCCCATGGGTATTTTCGGAGGCGCTTGCAGGAGGAGACGAACCGAGGGGAGATGGTTTCTGGGGTGAAGTAGAGAGTCGAGATGCGGGCCCCTTGGACAATGGAGTGGGTTGAGATGATTCAAATTTCGGCGTAGGCGCCTGTGATTTGGAGACCTTAGATACAGGAGGGGTGGCCTTGGCGGGTTGGGCTTTCGCGGCTGGTTGGGTCTTTTTAGCGGGAGCTGGAGCTGGAGCTTTCTTGCTTTCCTGAGAACGTGAAGCAGGCACTGGTGTAGGCTGAGTTGAAGATGATTCAACCATGTCTTCATCGTCATCATCGGAAGAGTTGACGAATTCAGCTGATTTGAACTTGCTTTCAGTCTTTACAGGAGCAGGTTTGCTGGCGGTCTTCTTTGTCACACGGCCCGTCAGAGTGCTGTTGTTGGTGCTCTTTCCCTTCACTTGCTTCTTCGGTCCATCTTTCTCTTTTGGTTTCTGAGTTTGCTTGGGGACATCCGATGCCTTGGCGGCGTCGGTCTCCTCGGCCCGATCCTCAGCACCGTCCACTTGGATGCGTGGATTAGTAGTCTTCTTTCCTGGCATGGCGCTGATGTTGTGAAGATTGAGACGAGAGAGACACTTTCCCTTGCCCCGTTCCTCTTTGGGTAGAAGAGCCTGCCAAAGCTTGTCAGAGCGGGAAATGCGCATGCGGTCAAAAGCCGAGATGGCGTTTTGAATAGCGTTCTGTCGGTCGTCCTCGTTTGGGTAGGGGAATTTCCAGACGTCAAGATCTTTATAGATCTTATCTCTCAAATCGAATTTCTCTCGGTTAAGACGGTTCTCTGTTCCGAACTTTCTCGCAAGTGTAGTAATATCATCCAGAGGAGCGCAGGTGAGACGGGCAAGGTACTGAGCGGATACGGCTCGGACGGCGAGAAGGTGAATGAAGGGGGTCTTGAGGGCTTCGAGACGGATATCACTCTTAGATTGTGACGGAGCGGAGGTGGGAGCGAGAGCAGGTGACCTAGCGCCGAGGTTGGGGCTAGGCTGTAGGCTGCCAATTTGAGAACCTCCGAGACGGCGAGCTTTGTGAATGATTCCCGTTAGCATGTATCAAAAGAGAAGTGAAAGTGAATGCAAATGGTTAATACATTTGTCCTTGGAGCCTCCCGATCGGATTGACATCCGATTGCCCTTGTTCACCTTGGCCAGAGCCTTCAGCTCGTCTGGGTGAGAGACTAGGTATGACTGCTTGGCTTCCTTCTCTCGCTCATGAGCACTGAGACCAGCTTGTAGAGTCTCCAGTGCCTTGGAAACATCTTCAGTATCCTCCTTGGCCTTTGCGACCTCCAAGCTGTGACTCAGGACTCCGGCAAAATACAGGGTCCGCTTATCGGAGGTGGTCTCGTAGACTTCGGAGCGGTGAGTTTCGGGGTAGGCATGAAAAGATTCGGTTTTTCCGGCATATTGGAGGGATGGATGTTTTCCCAGACGGACTCGGGCCGATTGGCCTTTTTGCATGCTACTGATGAGTTCGTTTAGGGTGTCCTGGGCGAGGGCCAGTCGCATGAACTGGGCCCGAGTGGCCGCGGGTTCCCCGGCCTGACTCTCCGGCCGGAGAGACAGACCTTCCTGGGGAATTTCCAGAGCAGTCATGATAAATATGAAGCAATTTGGAAAGGGTTGGAAGAAATTATTTGAGACAGGCAGGGTCGGATGGCAGCGTGAGAGCTGCAGGTCAGGCGGCCAACTGCACGAGTCGAGGAAAGACCATACGCCATATGGTGATAGAAGGTAGAGGGGCCGAGAATGGCAGTGAGGATACGTTGGGAAAGAGAAAGATCAGAGTATGTTTAGACGGAAAGAGGAAGTGTGAGTGAGTGTGTGAGAGAGAGTCAGAGAGAGTGAGAGAGAGGAGGGAAGTCGGAATGGAAATGGAAATGGAAATGAGGAGAACAAGGCGAAGCGGAGAGTGGGGAGAAGCTGACGGGCGATTCCCTACAGGGGAGACCCGCGTACGTGTATTGTCATTAGAATACAGAAATACAGCACCAGCCCGCAAAACTCTTGTACTTTTTCCCTATTTAAATTACTTTCATTTCTAGTACTTCCCAGTATGTACCCTTCCGTACGGTACTCTTCCAGTTGATCCCCGGAACAGCGATCCGCCTCTCCATCGGTACGGTTACCGTACAATACCCGCCCTTTCTTTGTTGCTATTCTTATTGTCATTGTGAATATTGAAGATAGTACTATGATTCATACTCGCTTTATTTGTTCCTTTGGTATCCTCTGGACTAGAAACTGATATTCCCATTCTTTTAGACTTCCCCCGAATTGTAACCCTGTCCCTCCCCATCCATTAAGTCACCTCCGAATCGGAGTGGGACGACAGGCCTAGAATGGGGCTTCCCGAGTCCCCCAGCGGAGACGGGTGCGGCCGGGAGTCTTCCCTACGTGGGTACATATCCCCCCCAGTGGTCTGACTGAATACATACAATACAGCAGTAGGGGAAATTTATTTGACTGCTTGACTCTCGTCTTGACCTACAGTAATCAACTCTTGCTGCTACATTGTGACCTTACCTGCTTTTTAACTGTTACTACGACTGTCGATACTGCTGCTGCTACAGCTGCTTCTGCTTCTGCCCTGCTTTTTACATGCCAACCTGTGACGGCCGATCACCCGAAGAATGTCAGAACCCCCCTCTCATGCAGGTTTACCACTACTTATGGTACGGAGGTCCCAGTGACTTGCTTGGACTAGCACTTCCTCAATTGATTAAATTTCCCGAGCACCTGTCCAGCACGGTCATTCGTCACGGGCTTGTACGACAGAGACATTCGTTGCACCGTCCCTGTTCGGCCCTGTCTGGGTCCATCCAGACTGTTTCTTCCCGGGCCAAAAAGAAAAAAAAATGATGCTGCTGTACAAATGATCCATGACCAAGTTCTTGTCTATGCTCATCTGACTGGGTTCAAACACGTTCTCAGTCGGTCTCATCTAGCCAGGTGGATAAGCATGCCGTGGATCCCTTGCGCCACGTCCTCCCACCGGGTTATAGTCTGAGACAGGGGATATTACTAACGAATCTTGCAGCAGAATGATTTTGAAGAGCGGTGCCTGACCCGGCCGGGTTTGCTCCGTCGTAACTAGACCCTCACTAGGCCATCACTAGGGCGTCTTCGCTGGCTTTAATTGGGGCGAAACTATCGCCGTTGTATGTGAGAGAGAGTACATGGCCAACTAACTACACATGTAGTTACCATTCAATTATTAGTTAACTATATGTACATGTTGTACACTGTACATAATATATCCTCTCTAAACAACCGAATACTGTAAATGGTACCTACAGTAATAACCCTGCTGTAATTCAATCTCACACTTTAACACTCGAAGTGTCCAACCTCCGAAAGGAAAATCCTGCTCCAAAACCTTCCGGGTACTGGTTGATAAACTTCCCACGCCACAGCAGCTCCCCGCTCTCTCCTCTCTCTTCCCTAGGAAAACCGTAATACGTGATCCGTACAACAGAGTACAGACTCGATTTTAGCATGTCCAGTGGACCTGCAGAGCGGGGATCTGCCCGAGTTAGCCGCCACAATCAGCATCTTCGCGCTCCCGTCGGCTATACTAAAGGATTCGGTCGCCTGTTCCCGTTTCCGATCACGACGTTCTTCAAAAAGTCCATGGGTGAAACTGGTGGACAGGGGTGACTCGGAATCATCGCGAGCCGCTAGGCAGATGGATCGTCGGAGTCTATGTACATATAGTACAATATGTATGTATGTAGATCGGTACTAACCAGATTAATCTGTAACTACATAGTAGTAGTACTAAATATGTGCACTAAAGAGGATGAAGCGGTTCCGTACCGTTTATAGACTGGGGTACGTACAAATCATCTATGTAGCTGGTTAGTTGGCTACAGGCTACCAACCTGAACTCTTCAAAGCAAGTACAATAACAGCTTGAAATGGACAGTTTGGCTCCAGTTCTCTCTACTAGTATGTATAGACTACCATGTAAATGGTATTCGATGCACCGTCAAACGTTGCACAAGCAGGCGCAGTAAACTGATTCCCATAGCAACACTTGCAAGTTTCATTCACAGAATACCACCACACCACGGGCATATGGCTTTCGTATGGATACATGGATATGGGGGTGAATTATTCTCCTTACAGACCAATTGATCGCCACCCAACGCGCAATACTTTTTGAATCATTGGATAATGTTCCAAGATACTACAGTACTACAGTACATATTTCTGCCAAATTGTATTGGGATGTCCGGTAAGATTCCACTGAGAAAGAGAGAATTCTCTTTACCTATAATTTTGCCCTGTGGTGCTCTGTATTCCCTGTAACCCCTAAAAGGTCGCCAGAGTACATAGAACCACTCGTCGGCATTACCGTATTCAGCCGCTGCAAGGCTTTTCTGGTTGGTGGTGAGAATGGATAGTCGCAGCTTGGCGTAAAGAAAAAAAGAAACGAGGTCAGTGGCTTGGAGAGGTGCATGGATAATACGGATTACTCCGTGCTAAAAGCATGTACATAGATCTGGTATTTAAGTTACCCATGTAACTGCACACTTTGTACAGTACATAAATGCATGGACGTATTCTTTTCTACAGTAATACCTTCTTTGCTAGTAACAATCAATGGAAGTCATACCTCATCAAGTATTATGCCATTGAGTAAAATCCCGGTCGCAGGGTCCCCAACTCTCCATCACCATACGAGTCCAGAATACGAGCTCCAATACCTTCGTACCTTGGTGGTAAGTTAACTAATTTATTCATAATCGAACTCGAAGCTGAAACACTAGCGACCGAGCCTAAAAACAGGTCACTTGATGGGATCTGCTCTATCGCCGAAACAAAGTCCAAATGAAAGGATGCCCGAGCTCATGGAAATCTTCCTTTGTAAGACCTTTGTCCGAATAGATTACCAGCCTCGAATCGAGTAGCCTGATCCAATCCTTCCCGGCATCCGAATATAGAACGGTCTACTTTGTACAGCCGAGTACCAGTGGTAGGGCTGAAGAGGCTGAGTCTTTTTTTTTTCAAAATGGACGCCTTAATCCTGGCATACTTCTTCGATTGCACCTGGCTGAACCAGACTGTAGTTAGGACTCTGATCAACTTCATCCTGCACTTGTATTGAGGAATTGTTTCAAGGGTAAATACCGAGTCAATGCAATGCAGACAGCCCCGTTGCCGCCACGAACGGTTCCTCACCTTCTGCGACCGAGCGAAGTGGCTTAGTATTTTCGCAGCCACTCATCCTTGCCATGTTAGGGCACGGGGACCCGCTATCCTCGATTGTTTGCCAGAAATAGTTCACCTCGGTGTTTCATGATTTCTGACTGTTTGGAATTCATTCTTCGCATTACTATGTATGTAAAGATTGAAATGTGTTCTACTGATGTATTGTCCATTTAAAGGCAACCGTGCGAAAGAGATTTCCCCTTGCGCGGATTCTGTATCTTACTAGACTCATGCCCGGGCACAGCAACAGTTGTAAGATAGTTCTACATAACCAGTAACTCGGAGGACATGGCTTGAGTAAGAGGCTACAAGGCTAATTACTTGATTACATTGATTACCCTCCTCCATACCTGTACGAAAAAACTTGTTTTTTTTTTTTTTTACTCCTCTCAGCATGACAATTGAATTAATTCCTCCTAGGAATTGTTTGCCTACCCTCGAGTCCAGGGAGTTCTCCACTTGGAGCTCTCTAGGTGGATTTGTTGGGTTCGTTGGCTCCACCAGGTCCGACTGCCCCTGGACTGGCCTGGGCTGAATGGAATTGATTCGATAGGGTTGGATTGAACTGGACTGGAAAAGGTCTCTCTGTGGCTTGAATTTTTTGGCGGTGGCATGGCCAAGCTGAACTAGTTTGCCCTTTGTTCTGCGCCGATCAGTCTTCATTGATCCTCCCTTGTCAGTATCTACTGCGTGGTGATCTGCTTTGATCATTGTACAGTAGTTAGTTGTCCAACATTCCATTCACCTTGCCACTCTCTATACGATTATCATGCATAAAATACGGGGCATTTGCTTAGTACAGATAAGTACTCTGTATCCTAGGCTACTCTGCAAGTGTAATGGGAGATCGTAGACTGGATCGAGTGTCACATGGCTTGGTATGTCGTACAGAACCTATAGAGAGCGGGGTGCACTGGAATAGTCTGCACTCGAGGCCATACTAATATAGGTACACAGTATTTACTATAAGGGTGTTAAATCGCACTTTATGTACGCTTGGATCGTTCATCTGTAGATCCTGTGCTTCGCCAGTTCGGTGAATTTCAAACTCGTCTCATGTTTTGAACCCTGTTGCTGCTCCAAGTCGCCCTCGGATAGCATGTTTTAATCCCAACTTTCGCGTTTCAGGCTTGCAGATCTATAAAGTCTGTGGATATCTCTCTGAAGGGCCTGATTGTTCCAGCTCTTCCTTTCTCTTATGTATTCCAGAAGCAGTACAACTGTAAACCTATACTGACTTGATGAATGTAGAAGTATTCTTGGAATGGGGGGTTTTTTTTGGACTCTCCCCTAAAATTGCTGCTCGGAATTCTTCAAAGATCAATGAGATTCTAATATAATCTTAGAAAGGAAAGAATCAGAACTCAATTTGGTTTCAATTTCATCTCGTTTGAATTTCGCGTGTCTATCTTTTGGACCAGGCCAGCAGTACGTCAAAGTCATGCCGTGGAACAAAGGCGATAGCACTGGCCATCGAGTCATGACACCCATTTACCTATATGAGTATCCTGATCATTTTTGCAGAGAGGGCAGGGACCTTCTTTTCAGGTCCCGTTATTCGCAAATACCTGCTCCTCTTCAGCCTTTGGCTCGGAAAGACGTGGATATTCTGGGGCCATGGCCAAGTCCTAGCTCTATTAGTGACTATAACTATGTAGTCTTGAGATGAATGTGCTAAAGGCGATTGACCAGCCATCGCACTGGAAAGTTCAACGGACAGATGCTAGCTGGTAGATAAAGATATCAGTCATCTTCGTTCAACTGACTCAGACTATGTGAAAAGGCAGTACATTCATAGTATTAGTGATAGAAACCACTATCCTCCCAGTCGATAATCCCACTAGCAACGTATTCTTTGCTAAAATTGAGAATCCTGTTTCACTAATACTATTAGTATGTTGGTAATTCTCACATCACCATGTGTGAATACTCGAAGTGTCGTGTTCTAGGACATATCGAAGAAAGGTAATGTAGGTAGTACTTCCATGGTAGCGAGCGGAAAATTGCTGGTCCTGGTATTTCTTTGCCGTCGTACTACCTTTAAATAAGGCGCATTCATCGACGCACATCTCTTTAGATCTCTCTCTGCGGGTTTCATATCGTTGGACACTTTTTAGATGTAAACCTGGCGTTGTATCTAAAGCTTCTCTTCGTATTGTAGATTGAGCCATGCTTTGGCCAGGACCATGCTGGGATGTCCTGAATATGACGCGGAAGGGACCAAATACCACAAGCCCGCGAGGCCTCGGAGCAGGAATATCAGGCGGTTGAGCCATAAGATATTGCATGCTTGTGGACTCCGTACAATTACTGTTTCCATAGATTACTTTTGCAACAATTTCCTCATCAGAATTAACCGCCACACCTCCATATTCGAGTCGAATTCTGAACTCAGGGCCCTCACCTCCTTCGAAGGGCTTTTTGCTTTCTCCATTATTGGTCCTGTCACCATTTCAATTATAAGTTTATAGTTCTTTGAGATCGCTGAGAGAATATTGAGGTATGGTTCGTGTCGCAGAGTACGACAAATTCTCTCGATCAGCCGATGATTGATATTAGCAGCCCAAGAAGGTCGAGTATAGTGAGCGTTTCGATATTTATTGACATAGAACTCAGGAAATATTGACATCAGGTCTGCCGCAGGGCGTTTCTTCAACGTAGCCTGAGATTCGAGCATGAGTTTTTTTTCCCCATTGTTGGGTAATGATAATGGCGATGTGGCGCTGTCCATGGTGATTGATAGTCCCTACATGGACCCGTGCTAGTCAGACGAAACATCGAGGGCGATTTCAATTGACAATACCTATTTCTAGAGTTCTCGGATGATTGTCACTTGAACTTGTATACGAAATTTCTACTGCAAAGTATAGTTTTAAATACAAACACATTGTCATGTGATACTATAAACGGTGCTGATACTGGGAATGGTTAGGCTAAATCAGAGTCAAGTTCACCTCGAGTTCATTTTGGAATTGAATAATGTGTCACTTTTTGGGCAAGGACTGTTGGATCAGAAGACATCTTCAGGTCACCAACCCGAAGTTTAGGCGAAAGTGCCGTGACCCAATAATCCCTTGGGCTGATGGCGTATTCACAAAAAGAGTAGTTGAAGACGGATAGTTGAGATACTTAGATACTAAGATTGACCTCTTCTGTCAAAGAGCAGGTTGATACACTGACTGCACCTCTATTAACAACGTATCGTACAGTAAATATCGCAAAATGACCTCGACAGGATGGTATTCGTTGCAAAGAGGTCCCGACAATAACATGAAATGAAGTCTGAGAAGACAGATAGCAAGACAAAAAGCAAGATATTAAGAATAAGATGTATGAGACAGACAAAGAAAGAAAGAAATGATAAAGGTAAAACAAGGGCCAGTATGCGAAACGAAGTAACAAAAATAGCAAATCAAAACAATCAAGAATAAATCAGACCAAGAACAAACCAAACCCAGATACTAACCAGACACCGCACCATGGGATTTTCCAACGAGAACCCCATGCCCTTATTCCCAAATCCAGTAACAATGATAACCCATATGAATATCCTCGATCCCACGCTCTATCTATGCTGTTTCCTCGTCTGGTCGTGTCTCGGTAAAACCATGTCATCCGCAAGCAAGCAATCAAACAAAAGAAAATGGGCTGAAGGAATTTGTCGGTTCAACCATCCCAATGAACATATGAAAGGAGGCCCAGCTTGCAACGCGGATAATCCCGACTCCGTAGTGTTTCCCCTTCAGTATAGGTACAAGAAAAAACAAAAATGCGAAACATAGGAAAGGGGGAGATAATGAAACAATGAGACAGGGGAGAAAGAAAATTGGAAGGATAAACGAAAAGAAAAAGGAAAAAGAGAAGAACATTGGAAATGTCTAATTTCCATGGGAATCAAGGGGATGATGCAATGTGAAAATAGATCAAACAAAGGAAACCTTGGTGTGGATATTTATTATTCGAGATCAGAGTCAGCATAGCCCGCCTCATACGGGAGTTCCCCAGGTGTGGTCGCCCATTCGAGGTTTTGTCTCATAGTTCTCCGGTTCGGTGCTGGTGGGTCGACGGATCGTAGAGTTAGGGAAGTACATGTGAGGAGGCATCGACGTCGGATAGGCTGGACCAGTCGGCTCGGGGTATGCGAAATCATTAGCAGATCCGGGAGATGGGATGCTGCCATGGGACGGTGAGGCCCATCCAAGGCTAGTCATGTGTGGGCTTCCGTTGACACTGTTGGGCCGATGGTCATTGTTGGCAGGCGGCTCCAGCGGCTGAGGCGGGGCGTAAGGATGAGAGGTCATCGGTGGCCGGCTGTGAGGCGCACTTCCAAAGCTCGACAAGGAAGGGGATGTGGCAGTGGGTGAAGCACGAGGACTGCCCTGAGAGAAATCACCACGGACGTGAGGCGGGATCGGCGCATTGCTCATGTAATAGTCGCTAGCCGAACGATGCATCGACAATGGTGGGAGATCGCCACCTGGCGGAGACATTGATGCATGTTGAGCTGGAGATGGAGTCGACTGAATCGAGGCATGGTCAGGAAACATGCCCTCTGGGCCACGCCGTTCTTTGTTTTGTCGTAGGCTGGCCTCCGTCTGGGCAGCGGCCTCCTCAATTGTCCCAGTGTGATGATTTTGGTGGCGGGTCAAAGTCGTCCGACGCGTAAATGTCTTTTGGCAATTGGCGTAGGGACATTTGTAGGGTCGTTTACCGGAGTGAATCCGACGATGTCTGGCGAGCGACGAGGAGTCACTGAATGGCTGCAGCAAATATCAGCAAGGGAATTCGAATATGAATTCAACGTAAATTTAGATATACCTTTCCACACCGTTCACACATATGAGGCTTCTCTCCTGTGTGGACTCGAGAGTGTACAGTCAAAGCTGAGCGCTGGATGAACTGCTTTCCACAGCCGGGCCAGTCGCAAGCATGCGGTCGTATTCCGGTATGAATTCGCTCTGAAGGTAAAAGGCATTAGTAAGGGCAGGCCTCCCAGAGAAAAACTGATAGCGAAATCACATACCATGTCGAGCTAGATCACTCCGCCGAGCAAAGCCCTTTTGACAAGTCTTGCAGTGGAAAGTCTTGGGAGGCGCATCAGCGCTAGATCTCCCCGTCGGCATCGGTGCTTGCTGCATTTGTGGTTCACCAGCGTAGCCACCAGGTACATAGCCCATATTTCGGGGGGCAGCTCCTGGAGGTTGGGCATAGTAGAATTGGTCAGCCAGACCGGGCTCCATCTGAACGTGTGGTGGGTGTGGTGGGTACGCGTTGACGGGGTCGTCAACAGCACCTGGCTCGGTCTTCATTGTGGGTTGATTCAACTGAGAGTTTTGCAAGTATTGTTGATGAAGTTGTGCTTCTGCGGCGGCGGCTGCGGCGGCAGAATTCTTGCGGTTCAAGATGGTCGTGAAGTCCATGACCCGACCCGGCGATCAGCTGCAGACCGTGGCCGACGAAAGCTAGAAAAGCTTCCTGCCGATAGAAGTGCAGCACGAGCTTAGGCTAGTTCTTTCGATTCTATGATAGCGAATAAGACAGTAGCCCAATTCCTGCGCTGGAATGCAAGGCTGCGCACTCGACCGGGGCTTGTTTGGGAGGCCTAGAGGCTGTTCACTCGTGCTGACGTTGGAGTCTGAAGAAAGGCGCGTCTGAGACACCTGTGTATCTTGTCCAGGGTGTATGATCGACTGTGATTCGAGAGATATAACAAAAATCGAAGCAAATCCGTTCTTAGGAACCGGCTATAAACGGAGCGTGAAGGGAGGGAATCGCAGTAAGGCCAAGGACAGATCCCGAGTGAGAGAGACGATAAGGCTGTCAGAATAGGAGCAGAGGTCAGCATAAAGGTTCAATTATAAAACTTTTGATCGTCAAAGTCGCGCATTCTTGGGGGGGCAGTTCCAAGGCCACTGATGCTCGTCCTCATCGGCGGCCTCTTTCTCGCGTTGCCGGAGGATCCGCCGCAGTGAGACTCAGAAAAGCCCACCAACCCAATAAATTTGTGGATTATGCGTCAAGCGATAGCCTGATGCCTGATCTTGATAACGATGGACAGACGGGCGTACTCGGAGGAAGAAAGGGGCCCGGCGAAAAAGGGTCCAAAAAAAAAAAAAGGGGGATGCTTGATGGGCAGCGGGGACGCGGAAAAGCTTTGGGGAGGGGGGAGGGGAGAGGGG